>Ga0065711_1030436_pt1 | contig 32512 bp, 17 predicted proteins | sample Hoacrofraction12_FD_59098 | JGI IMG/M metagenome (GOLD analysis project Ga0065711, IMG submission 59098) | Hoatzin crop microbial communities from Cojedes, Venezuela - Epithelial fraction 12 v2 (version 2) | ecosystem: Host-associated > Birds > Digestive system > Esophagus > Crop | place...
ATGCTTGCTGCTTGCCAAGCCTCAGGTTGTGACTTTAGATCCAGTTATTTCAGAATTGTTTTCTGCTTTTTCAGGTACTTTCTGATAAATTCAGCCTTTTCAACTTAGAAGAGGTTATTTCGTGGCCACCTGGAATACAAGTGGCTACTCCTGGTTTTAAGATGCTGGAGAGACTGATGGCGTGCATCCCTTCTAAGGCACTGAAGAGAGGGAAGTGGTCTGTGCTATCCTTTCAAAGAAAACTTGTTGCTAACTGTTTCCTTTTTTTTAAAATCTAATTGCTTTTGGTTCACCAAGAATTCATGGGCAATTGCTTTTCTCGCTATTACCTGTACTGCAAGTATAGCTTTTGTGTTCAGGGTTGCTAACCTGAATCTGTTTTTCCTCACCGTAATCTTGTACAGTTTTGGAGCTCAGAAAATCTGGTAGGAGTTAGAGGAGGCAATACTGACCTGTTAGATGGTAGATGTGTCTGACATCGTTTACTTCACTTGTGAAAACTAGAAATCCTGTTAGTAAATAATATAAAGGCTAACTGATGGCGGGGGAAACAGCCCATTCCAGTGGAGAGTTTTTGGGGCTAGTCTTTTGATTGTCCATCCATTTCTTCTTCCTACACCCCTGCCCCAATCTGAAATGTACCTGCAGGTACGAGTGTGATTTTTGGTTTTTTCTTTTCTCCACCCCACCCCTGCGCCACTATGGCCTCTAGACCCCAGTGTTACACTTCTACTGTTAATAATGTAGAAACTGTAAATGTAACTTATTTGAGATGGGCGGGGGGGATCAAACTCCATACGATGCTAAGCTTCCTGAATATTTTTCTTATTTTGGATCTTTTTACTATATGGAACATATTCTGGAAGGGTTGTGTAATGATTACTTAGCTGGATAGCCTTGTCTGCTCACTCTGGTATTGGTATAAAGAAGGAGGGCTTATCTAAGTGGTGTTTTCCAAGCTGAGGTCTGCAGTGTAGCACTTCTGGATCTTTACACAGTCAAAGAAGCTGAGAGTTCAATGAAATCCTCTTCCCTGATTTCTCTGCTTTGTGGTTAAAATCTGCTTTTGTCAACTTGAAGGTGGTTCTATAGGAATGTATTTGGAAACGGAATTTGGAATTATTTTTGAGGTTAGCATAGTAAAGCAACAATCTCCACTTGTAATAATCTTCTTTTAGTTTTATATGGTGTGCAAAGCAACAGGAAGGAGAATGTGCTAACAGAGTAGATAACAGATAGATGTTCATCAGAGGGCAAACTTAACTGTGAAATAAGTGAATATGTTAACGATGCTTGCCAAGTTCTTTGCACGGAGAGCAAATTTCTCTGTGGCATGACTGTACAATTCTACATTGATTGCAGTGGAGTTGTACTTCACATCTCTAGAGAATTTAGCCACAATTTGTTTCATGTTCCACCTCTATTCCAGCCAAGTAAATTTAAGACAGAAGAAAATTGCACAACACATAAGGGAAAAATGGAAAATGAGAAACTGTAAGTGTAGCTCTAAGTGTTGCTCTCGTCATCAGCTTTGTATTTCAGATTGCTTTGTGTGATGATCCATTCATCATGGCAGTTGTTCATTATCCTGCCAGCCACTTGGCATTATCAGTTATTCTGACAAGCGCATAATAAAGTCAAGAGTTTTAGAGCTGATGAACTACTGTATATGTGAATAAATACTTCAGGATTTTTGGATTGTGCAACTAATTCAATTTCACTGAAAACATTTTTTTCTTGGTTTCAATTAAGTCTGTAAGAAAATGGGATGGCAAATAAAACAATTTGCCAACGATCAAAATCCCATCAATCCTATCGTGGAATATGGACAGCTTTTTTGAGGTGAAGGATAAAGCTAACCAGGAATTTAGAAACGTGTATGAAGGGTAACATAACCAAAATTTTCTTTCAGATTTTGAGTTATCTGTCCAGAATAGTTCAAACTGAGGTTTGGTTAATACCTGACCCTTCTTCTGTCATTTTCTCAAAATTTCTGTGTATTCTTAAATAAGCACTTATAACATAAGCATGCTGTCTTTATTAAAAAAAGAAAAAGCTGTGTCTGAACTTATGGTATGCTACATGCATGCTTCTGTTGTGGAAGCCTAGCTGAAGTTAGTGGACTCCTGCACTTTGCATAGTTCAGTTGCTGCATCTGGGGAATGATTCTTTCCACATGCTTAAGTCTTAAAACAAATACGGAAGACTGTCGAAAGAAAAAAACCTTGGACTACCTCAGCATCTCCAGTCGCCCATATTTGAGACATTTCAGATGTACCTAAGCATCTAGGAAAGTGAGATTCACAGGCTGTAGTGGGGGAGAACTGACAGGAGAGGAATTGTTCGAGGTTAAATCTGCTCTGGCATGGTCTCAGTTAACCAGAAGTTCTTCAAACAGGGCTACTCTGTCAGGGCAAGTTTCCCTTGTTAATTGATGTATTACTTTCATGCCCTCTTTATGAGTGTTCATTTACACAAGCTTTCAAAAATGCAAATTCAATGCCAGTATCTTTTACTTTTAACTGTAATAAACATATTGATGTATCAAGTGGAAACTGTGTATGGGAACAGCACATTCAAATTTATAACTAGCTGAGAATACACTATCAGGGTAGCACTGTGCTCTGGGATTCAGAAGTTGAGTGTGCTTGAAGGGTGGTTCATCGTGGTGAAGGTTACGGTCCAGTTACCTTGCCCAAGCATCTCTGGCTGCCCTGCAATGCAGTTCATCCTGTCTGTACAGTTCGTTGGATATAGTGACCCTAGTTTCATTTGCCCTTTATCCTGATACAAGTACTTAGTAACCATCACCTGATTTATTTTATTGGGCTTGTTCTCTCCCAATATTAAATTCCCTGACTTAGTAGTTTTAAACAGGTCGTATTTTTTTTCCCCTCTGTTGGGAGGCCCATATTTCTGTCACCATTTCAAAGGTTTTCTGTGTGGTCATTAACCTTATTCAGTGCTAACAGGAAACCTGTGAGATTTTTAACTCGTAATGGTGAAGAACTCTTACCTGCATAGCACAGTATCTTGACAAATGTGCCAGTCTCTTCCTAATGACACTCTAATGTCTTTAGGCTGAATTAGTTGATGACTTACACAGCTTTGATGCACTGAGGCGTGAGGACGAAGGATGGGTTATTACACTTGTCCAGAAACCACATCAATGTGGCTCATGTGTCTTACACTGTGCACCATCTTGGGGAAAAGAAAATAATTATAGCCTCGCTGTATGAGAGCAGAGAGCCTGGAGGTCGCTCCAGTGCTGTTGTGTGGGGATCTCAGCTGAGGGACCTTCCTTTCTCCAGCCAAGAATCCACCAACTTTCTGAAGTCTCTTTGCTGCCGGTGCAATTTGGGATGATCTTTAATTCACTGCAATGTATTTCCTTGCTTTCCTTCTGTGTTTAATCTTGCAAGATGTTAGCACGAGTTATGAGGCTTAGAGGTAGGTGGCTTTATTTTGATAGTCCCTAGGACATGGGCCAGAGCGTGTTGCAATCTCCTGTGGAACATGTCTTCTGCATTGCATTTTATTGCACTGGAGTGTGATCAAAGTCGGTACAGAAATCCTGGAGAGCATGTGTGAAGCATCTCATCTCCTTCCCAAGCCAGGAAGCACCTGTTGCTGCGCCAGCAGCTTGAATCTGCAAAGACAAATGCTAAATGGCATAGTGTCCTCGGGCCTGTTCCTCTCCAAGGCTTTCCTTCCACTGTAGAAGATAGTTCTATTTCTGTATTCCTATTGCTCAGCAATTTGGGATGAAGGCATTAGTGCTTCCTTGGAGGAGCTGAGAACTATGTAGGTCTTACTATAGGTCTCCATGCCTTGAAGAATCAGCAGCCAGGAATCAGTTCAGGAAGCAGTAGCTTTTAAGTGCACCCACCAACAGAACCGCAGAAGAGGTTGTTTTTTTTCTTTACAAGCACTTGCCCCATCTCTGCTTTTGCACAGCCTAGCAGAAGCTGTTTGCATTGCATTTGGCTTCTCATACCCTCTGTTTGAAGGCTTTGTGTGACAGGTATTTAGCCAGGTTTAAACTCTACATCAGGTTTATTTTGTTTTTCTAGAGAAAATGAGCACTTAACCTTTCAACAAATTATATGTAAGAAAATGACATCAAAACCGGTATGTTTTTCTGGTTGTTGCAATCTGCAGCCAGCTTTTAGATTGCGAAAATAGGTCTCAGTGATGAAAAGTACCATATGCACGTGTGGACATGAAGGAAAGTCTGACTCAGTTGCACCTTGGAGCTGGGCCCAGTGGAGGCAGGGAAGACACAGTCCAAACGCAGTGTTGGAAGGACAAACTGGCAGCACTTTTTGGCGAGAGAACCCACTTTATGCTGAGAATCCACAGCGAAAGGTTAAGGACGGTTACTAGGAGGGTGGCACGCTTTGGGTTTAGCTCCTGTGTTGTTTTCCACAGGGTGATGGTGGATCGTCTTAATAGAATCATGATTCATTCTTCTAGCTCCTCTGCAAATGAGATGCTTAAGTGTAGAGCGAATGCTTTGGTATTCATCCAGAGACCCCGCAAGCGAGTGCTGGAGAGTCTACCTCTGTGGAAAAAAGGGTGTCTGTGTGTCTGGATAGATGCAGAGCCAGGAGTGCCTAACAGGACAAAGATTTTCTTAAAAAGTTACTTCTTTCTCCCATTTCTCCTACCTCTGCATGCGTGGATTCTTGTAGAAAGGCTCATGGTTGTGTGTAAGTAATTGAACAGGTCACAGTTTCTCTTGGATTAGTTACTAGGGCTGAGTCTGAGGCACTTCTGCAGGGTTGAGGGATTTTTATTGGGTTTTTTTTTTGTTTTTTTGGTGTTGTTTTTTTTTTTTTTCTTGGCTCAGTTCTTCTGATTTAGAGTTTTTAATGGCTGGGACTAGTGTGTGGTATTTGCTTTCCTTCGTTTAGGAGTCATCTATTGCAATGTGGTTTTTGTTTTCGTTTTTTTTTTTCTTTTTTTAAATGTAGAGTGAATTTGAAACCAGTGATGAAAATCAACCATCCTCCCCAATGAACCCAGTGATGAAAATCAGTCAAAATGTTCTGAACCCATGAATGTGGAGAAGGTGGATGAGTATTGCTTCCTTTTCCTGGCTTATTACTGTCTGATGTTGCTAGATGAGCACAATAAACCATTCTGTTAGTTCTACTCATGTGTAGCTTTCTCCCTCTTCCTTCAGTATCCCGAATCATACAGATCTTTTCTTCACTTCTTATAATACTGCTTTTTAAAAGGCAAAATATAAGCCAGTCTTCCTCAAAGTTTTTTGACCTTTTCTGCTGAACAGTCTGTTCTTGTTTTGGATAAATATGAAGGTTTTGACATGTAAAACATGCCATACTTCTACTTCTGGCCACCTCCTGGGGAGAACAGCAATGCCTAGACCCGCAGATATTCCAGAGCGGCTCAGACACTTGTCCTACCTCTTACCCCCGCTAGAAATAGAAGCGAGTAAAATTTTTATTCCTTTTACAAGTATGGAGTAATAGGGTTTTTCTTGGAGGTTGAGAAGGAACAGAGTGAGCAATTCTGTAGAGCTCGGGCTGAGCAGGATGGGGTGAGGGGGTACTGGGGAGAGCTCCCCAGGGCCCCCTCACCCCATCCTGCTCAGCCTGGCTGGCCTCCTCGACTCCCTTGAAGGTGGCGTAGGCCATTCTGCAACACTTCGTGAAGAGATCCCTGCACCTGGGCTTACAGGCAGGAGCAAATATTACTGAAAAATAGATGAGTGATCCTACAAACTGTGCTTCTGAGCACAGAGGGGATGAAATGATACCCTAAAACATCTGAGGTTTTTTTGTGGGTCTGTCTGTGGCTTGTTTGGCTTGTTTTATGGCTGTGAGCAAGCAGCCCCTGGATTTTTCCTCATCTTATGCACCTATGAACTGAATGTTATAAATGTTTTGGGTTTTATAAGAATTGCAAAGCCCCTCTGAATTTTGCGTATTTTCCTTTTAGACAGAATTTTATCTGTATAGAGAAACTCTCATTAAAAGCCTATCGTGTTCACAATGAAGGAAGTAAAATTCTGTGGTATCAAAAACATTCCTTTCAAAATTCTCTTTGAAGTATTGCAACAACTACATTAAACTGAGGAGGTCTATTGATTTAATGCACACAACAATATGGTATTGTGCTATGTTAGATTACTCTTTTAGTAGAAGTGTATTATTGATTGTACTCATTTTGACCAGATGGTAAGTCTACACAAGTTGCCAACAACGAAAAACATTTGAAAACTTTCTTGCCATTTTGTTTGACTGTAGCATACTTGTAACGATCTCATTCTTTCTCACACTTAAGCAAAACACTGTCTTCATCTTACTGAGAATAGATTGAAGCTTAAAATGCAAGTTTATATAAATGGCACTACTCTGTAACTTGTTACAGTTCGTAGGTAGGGGAAAAAAAGAACGTTGCAAATCCTTGAAGAGACTTTGACTGAAATTACCCTGTCTGGTAACTTATTCTTGGCCCTGCTGACTTCTGGGCAGGGATGTGAGGCAGCAGAGGAGCTGATGCACAACTAACCTCAATAAAATAGAGGATCTTCTTGATTCTTGGATACTTGCAGCTCCTACTGAAGTCACTGGGAACTCTTCATGAGAAACAATGCTGCTTCAGGTTAAGTTGTGTGAACCTGAAACAAACTGTCGCAGCAGAATTTGAGAGAGCCAGGAGTAAGGCAGTAGAATACCACATTGTATGACAAATCTGTCTGGCAGGGTCCCTGCTGTTGCCGTGGAGTAGATGAGAAATGATCACCTTCTAGTGGTAGTGCTGCTAGACTTCACAGACAACTTCTGTTCTCATTAGTTTTGCTTTTGAGGAGGAGGCACAGCTCGACCTTTCAGTCCAGTGACTCCAAGCTGATGCCCAGTCAGCAAGACAGAATAAAAGCGTATGGTAGTTCAGGGGGAGAAGGTAAAAAATATTTGGATAGAAGGGAAAAAAGGAATTCTGACATAGGTGTATAGCTGTGTGATGTGGAATGATAGTTCTGCAATTGTGTGGATCTGGGACTATGTAGGCAGAGGGAATAGTCCTGGAGCCAGAGGAGGAAACTAGAAAACTAGGAATAGGAGCCAGGAAAGCAGATAATGGTTTCATTTTTATTCTTTATAACATTAATTTTTTTACAGAATTTTATTTCCTGACTGAAGCCAGAAAGTTAGTGGTTTCTGATATAAACTAAGGTTCTGCTCTTGGCAGTGAAATGCAGCTACAGTCATCTATCTAGGATTTTGGCCGGACGGCTTGCTTAACTCTGCCCATCTGTCATCAGCATCCTTTATTCTGTGGCAGAGCGAAACTGGGAGTTTGACTTCAGAGATGCTTGTTATGCCTGGCATGTCACTGTTCATGACAGATCTGATGTAGTCATGTAGCAATTAATGGTGGTGCAGATTTTCTTTTGGCACCATCATGTTTCATGAGTTTTCATCATCCTGTACTGAGTTTGAAGTGAACAAAACACTGAATATTAGAGACAGCGAGGGCTGAGATTGCAGATGCCTTTCAAATAGCATGAGAGAAATTGTGACATAGTGTAGGACTGGCCAGGCAACAATATTTCTATTCCGTGATCATTTTCAAGATCAAAGTTGTCTTGTTTTGATCTGGCTCTAATTCAGCACAGAGTACCAAAGTTCTGGTCTTTATGGACCCGAAGATCTCCATTGTTCTGCTTTGGGTAGAGTACATGTATAACTTCAGAGGACACCTGCTCTGACAGGACCTGAAATGATCTTGCAGCTTCCATAATGCTCATCGATAAAATGAAGAGCTAGTCAGTCGCACAGTATGACGTGTCCCTGGCTCTGCATGAGCCTTGCCGCTTGGCCGTGCAGGGCCTTAGCCAGCAAGGCTTCTAGATGCAAGGGACATCTGTCTCCCAAGAACATCCCAATTCTGTGACTGAAGGAAAACCCTGTGGTTTCTGGGCGCGTAACCCCTCCAGATGGGCTCTCATGGGTTGTTGCAGACCAGGGATCTCTAGCAGCCATCTGCATGGGCTGCTGAGCAGCTCTGCTCTTCGCTAGCATATGCCTCCTCCCTGTTTCATCAGAATTTGAGTTCAACTCATGTGTTTTCTGTAAGATACTTATTTCGGTGAAGGATCTGAAAACAAAAAAGCTTGTTTTTCTTGGAAAATTCTCAATAGCCTTGAGTGTATATTTAATTCTGCTGATGTTTCTGGAATATCTGATTGGCGTGATCGACTGTAGTGGGCCTCTTCGTATAGATGGTCAACAGAAAGGACTTAGTGTACAACATTATATTCTCATCAGAAGAGATTTTAACTACTTTTTTTAAAATGTAAAACTAGTAAAATAAAAGACCAGGTAAACCACTTTGCCTCAGAATGAAACTGGGCGTACAGATTTAGGCTAAAATATGAAATCTTTTTAAGCAAGATAGAGTATTCCGCATCTATTCACATAAAAGAAGGTAGTAAAACAAGGAGAACTCTTATCTTCACCAAAGAAGAAAACCTACAATGCTGCTCTCACTTAAGCCTATATAAATAATTACTCTGAATTAGTTTTGGGTTTCTGTTTTTTTCTGCAGTGGGATTGACAGCTCTTTATATGCAATTGTAGACAAATTCAGTTGCTGGTGATGTGAATGTCAAACTTGGCTTCCTGCAGTGGAAGGAGAGCTGGACCCTTAGCTTACATCTTTAAAGTGAGAATACACACACAATTTTTTACTTTATACAAATAAATTGTTACAGAAAACCTTCCTGTCTAGGTTTTCAGTGACACAAATGTGTTTTCCATATTCAAACTGTAATGAATAACAAGTTGAAACTTGCATTACCTTTGCTGCTTTTACTGAGTATTACAGCATATTTCCAAACTGTTTTATAGGCATAACATTTCAGGATTGTGCTTACTGTAGTCTTTAAACTGAAAAACGGCCTTGTAGAGTTGAGCTGTCCCAAGTCCAGTTTGGCAGCTGTTCCACTGTAGACTTGTATGCTTCTCATTTTAAATCTGTTGTTTGAGTTATTCCATGTTCTATTACAGATTTCTTATATAAATAACTTGAAATCTCAAAGGGACTGAAACAACAGTTGTGGCGGCCAGTTCTGGACTGTGATTTTTCTGATCTTTTTCTGCCTTTGCTGGCAGTGACTGTGTGTATCGGTCCTGACTCAGCTTCTGCACTCTTTTGGCTGTTTTTTTCTTTTTTTGCTTTTCCATTATCAACAATATCAAAGTATAGCTTAGTCACCTCAGCCTAGATCTGAATATGCTATTTGCTGATCATTTTTGGTCGCTCAGCCTGGAAGGCCTGGATCGTCTAGGATTTAGAAAAGACTTAAAGTAGATTTTTAATATAGGAAAGCCTTGAAGCTTGGACTTGCTTATTTTATTCCCTTTGCCAGTAATATGTGCGATAGTTGAAATACCCAGTAAGAAGAGCTTCAGACCATCATTATTTAGATAACTTTTCCCAAATACTATGTAATTCCTTCACTGTTTCCCTGCTATTGACAGGGATGGAAAGGACAGATGTCAGATGTGGTCTAGTCACTTCACCGTTTTCATAATAACCAAAAGCATCTACTAAGAATTGCTCTCTGCCATACAATAATTTAATATGCAAAATTAAGCAAATATCTTTAAAATGTCTGTACCTTTTAATTAGCACTGCTACATGCCGGTTTCCTTGCAGTGAACATTCTCTGTGAGGGAATGGGTCTCAAGACGTACTTTCGCGAAAACCTTTTCTGAAAGTGTACATACCTATCTGCCGAAAGGTGGTGATGCACGTCATTGACCTGAGTGATTAATTGGTGGCTGTATGGCTTTCAAAGCACACTAGAGAATCTTCCTTTTTTAAAATAAGTCTTTCTGGTTTCAGTGAAGGCAGAAGGAACAAGCTGCTTTTAGATACTGTGAGAGATTCCTAACAGCTTCTTGGTTTTGTTTTTGCGTTTTGTTTGGTTTTTTTCCCAGCCACCTGTCTTACAAGGTGGTAATTCGGTAAGTTTTATTCCAATTTTTAGGATCACCTAACATACTTAGTAAAGTCAATATTGTTTGTTCATGCATCTGACACAGAAATTGTCTCTTAGTGAATATATAACTTTGAGTGGACGGGAGGTGTGCCCATAAGTATGGACACATACGTATACAAAGGGTAAGAAAGAAGACTGATTTTTGTCTTTACAGATTTGTAAATCTGTAAAGCTTGTCAGTGAAAGATCTTAAAGTTAAGTAAATGGTGTTTCTCTGCTTTGCATAGGGAGCTTTGTTTACATACACATACAAATAAACTCTGAGTTAGCTATTACTAAATAGTCCCTGTGCATCCTGTATACATACAAAGAAATTCTTTAAAGCTAGCCTCTTCCAGCTAACCTTCTGAGAACTGCTTACAAAAAGAGAAGACCCTCTCTAAGACAGTCTCTTTCCGGAGGACCTGTTCCTCAGCTGAGTCCTCTAGGACTAATGCTTCAGCACTAGCCTGGATATTGAAATCTAGGCACCAGTAGCTGGAGTGTCCCAATTACTTTAATTGACAGGGATATATCTGAGGAGTGAGTCTGTTTCCAAGGTTACCAGGATTTGAATTACATACAGCATCACTTTTAAAAAATAAAAAAAAAAGAAGAAAAAGGTCACTCCTCCCTCTAAACTCCAGTCCTACCAGAAGACAAAGAAACTGTAGTAAGAGCGGAGCAGGCTCTTCCCAGCACTGGTAAATACAGTCCTAAGAAAAAATGATCCAATGTCTTATCTAATGCAGTGGCCACTTTGATTTGCTTTTGATTTATTCGTGAAGTACCAGTGTCATGACTAAATGCGCTTAAAGGATTGGTTTCTGGATCATGGCTGCAGCCACTGGGGGATACTGTGAAGCGCTTTCTTCAGTTTCAGATCCATATGCACGGCTGGCATGGAAAGAAAACATGTCTTCTCTCATCACCCATTTTCTGGAGACATGTGTGTTACAGTCAACAGGAATGAGAGCTGAGCCTTCAGCTCTGTTCTATATTAAAATTTAAATGCTCATCTTGCTACAACTTGGCATAATTCTAGAAACATTGTCTTGCAAACACTTTTTAATAGTTCTCCAAGATAATTTCTGTGCTGTGATGCAACACTTGGTTCCATTGCTGCCTTCCAACATCTGTTTCACTTTAGTGGGAATTTCAAACACTTGTCCTCTATGTGGTGAAGTTTTTAGGATATAATTTTATTCAGTTTTCCAGGGGCTGGTACTGACAATGGCAGCAGAGTGGGTGCAGGTTTTGAGGCTGTTCTGGATTACAGGAGGAGGTACAAGAAACGTTGATGCTTAAGACTGTTCTGTGTCTCAGTTGTCCTTTTGCCCCACTGTTGCCAACTTTATTGTGCATCTTACACCTTAATATAAAGAGCAGGAGTTTGTGGTGACAAAGCTCCTGTCTGCCAGCTCGGTGGCTTTCTTTCCTCCACAACGTAGTTACCTATTTGAGTCATCCACATCTTTGCCCCTCAGGGTCGCTAGCAGCTGTGGAAACCTTAAGGACCTGGCAATGAGGGCTGCAAAGGAAGAGCAAACGTTGAGAGGATGGAGGAAGAATGCAGCAGGGGCAGGGGAGCATCTATAAAACATACATTAATGTCTGTCTGCTGGCAGTCGGCTTTGCATTTAGTTTTGGGGATGATCATTGTGGGAATTGGGTCAGGGCTGGAGCTGAGCACTTGCTGTTGTCTCCCCTTCTGCTGTCCTGTAGACCAAGTTGTGCTCAAAAGTTCAGAGGGTCATTTTCTTCTTAATTCTATATTTTCTATAACAGTCGAATGGAGAAAGTCTCTCTGTCTGTAAGTTCAGCTAATTAACTTTTTGTGAACTCTCCTGCTACTTTTTCCTCTATTTCCATCATTGTAAATCAGGAGCAACTGTACTGGCCCTTCTGAAGTTGCTTTAGGTCATTGAAGGGAAAGCTGGAGAGTTTGAAAACCAGCCTGCCACAGGTTTTGTGGCAGGAATTGTTTTAAGAGAAGGAACTTTTTCTCTCACTGTGGAGATACTATGTCAGGTACCTGGCCTGTGTGTTGTGGAGCAGGGACAGGTACCCAGTTAATTTATACCTCGGTATCTCCTGTAGATGTGATACCTCCCACTAATTCACTTTGTGGGTTGAGCAGGTCCAATACCATTTTGCTGAGTGTTTTGGCAGACCCGCGTTCCCAAAGTCCCTGATCGTCTGGAGCGTAAAGCAGCAAAAGGCAGTGAAAGCCTCATTGCTGGTTCAAACTTATTGATAAGCGTCTGGCAGTTAAATGAGAGAAATTCCATGAGATCTCCAGAGCAATGATATAGCTGCGATGAGTTTAAGTAAAGTTCAGTAAGACACACTGGACTTGCAGTCTTTTACAATCATCAGTCATCTGTGTGGATGAGTGTAATATTTGTCGTGGGCATGCTGTCAAGGCTCTGCGAGGCTCTAGTGAGGGATAGTTTGCAGGCTGGTTCATCATAAATTTTGTCAGAAGAGTGCAAACAGTTTTTTCTTATTGGACGAAGCTGCAATATACATGGATCTTATCCAGTGGATATCTTCTTTTAAAGCCTTTCTGGATTATATCTGTTTTATTAAACTATAACCATTAAAGAAAATAAAAGGCTGTGCTTGGAGCCTGAGATCTTTTCATTAGAGAATTGGAGAATGCCACAATAGGTGGGAAGAGCTGGTGATGAATTCCCTTTCTGGTCCATGGTTCAGGTGTTTGCAACAGGAAATGATTTATGAGATTAATCTAGATTGCAGACTGTTTGGTGCAGAGAAGAGGCAAGAACAACCTCTGAATAGCATAATGAAACTAAGGCATTTAATTTTTTAATATCTTCCTGCAGTAAGTGAAGCTTGCCAGTTCTAGACATATGTGCCATTACTGTTTTAATCATATAAATGGTGCATACACAGAAATGATACACAACGCATGTATTTGGAATTACTGACTGTTCTTTGTACCACTTCTGTAAAAAATAGATTTTTTTTTTTAATAATCTTTTAGAGCTCTGAGTAGGGAATTGCATTCCTTAGTGTTGAACTGGAGTTTTTAGGCACTGTGACCATGTACCAGGAGGCTCCTGTTAAAAACTGGACAAAGGCTGAGCAGAAAGATAGTCTGTGTAGAGAAGGCTTACAAAGAGAAGAGACTCATTTTTTTTTTTGGAAACCAAATACACTAAGAACATCTTCTTGAGCATATTTGTTTCTCCATTTTAAAATTCAGTCACCTCTTTCTTTTCGATACAGAGTTGAGCACTTTGGATAAATGAATTGTAAATAAGGCCAATTCCTTTAATTGCATAGGTACACAGTGTTTCTTCAGTACTTCATACTGGGACCAGTATGGCTATAGATATATTGAGACCCAGTGCAAGCTATACGAGCAAGGAAATGTTTCTGAATGTCTCTGTGGTGTTGGATGCAAAATGACGATGGCGGCACAGCCCTGCTGTCCATGCTCGCCTCGTATAAAGGCCAAGGAGCAGACATGCTTTGTAGTGGTCTAGTTAAAGGCTGTCTCTGAGAAACAGGCACAAGCATAACATGTGTAATCAGAATTTAAATTGTGAAGAGGCCAAAGTGAAAAACCAGAGAGTACAGCAGTAGCTAGTTTTTTTCAAAGAATACTTGTAGAGCCCTTGTTGAAAAAAAAAAAAACAAAAAAAAACCCAAAACAAAAAAAACCCAAAAAACACCAGAAACAAACCTTCAAAAAAGATAAATTCTGAAATGCTTTGTTTGTTTTGACACTGTCTATTTAAATATTGTCTCTTTCTAGCAAATGTGGCTATTTGTAACACGTACAAACGTGTGTACAGACATACTGTAGGAGTTGCTTACTGAATTCACTGAGACTTCAGTCCTGCAGTGAGACACCTGCCCCTACCGAACCCTGATTTTTCTAGTTCCAGTTTCACAAAAATAATGTTGGTCACAAAAATGATGTTGGGAATATGGAGTGAGATTACAAACTTGTGTTTTGTTCCAGCCTATTGAAAAATTACTTGAACATATTCTTCATCATCTGTCTCCTCATTTATATTCAACTGCTCTTCTGGGATTTGCCAGATTCAAAGATTTTTCATTTTACTATTCCTCTGCTTGTATCTTTTTTTTTTTTTTTAAAAAAAAGGCCGGGGAGGGGGGAAGTAATAGCTGGTTGCACTTCATAGCTGGCTGGGGTGAAGTCATGGCTCGCTTAAAATTGATGGAAAAACTCTTATTGACTGTAGTGAACCTGAGTTTTCCTTCTGGAATTTGTTTTTAATTATGAAAACAAACATTTACCTTTTTTACTTTGCCTTCTCCTCTCTTCTTGCTTCAAGTTTCATCCCTACTTGCCTGCATCATGTTAAAACGCTCTTACTTACATGTTGTAACAACCACGACAAACTTTGTTTCTTTTGGATGATCAACTTTGCTCACTAATTCTTGTGTCTGTTGAAGAGAAGAAATAGCCAGATTGTTTTTGATGCTGACAGCAAGTAGAACGTGCTAGACAAGTCTGAAAAAATACGCTTGGGTTATCTGTTCACCTCTGGAGATGGTACTGAAAGCCAAAGTAGCTGTAGTCCTGGCTAAAGGTATCAGAGTGCGTACAAGTCTTTAAGATCTCACCCTAGACTTCTCACTGAGTGCTCAATCATCCTACTGAAATTAAAAATGAATTTAGCATATGCTGTAAGTTCTTAAGTAGTTGGTAGAGTTGAAGCCTGTTTTATAACTATAGCGTTCTGCTTCCCCACCTAAAGCTTTGTTAATGTCTGCTTTGAAGAAGTGATTCTACTTACAATGGCCAACGGGTATTTGAAGAAACCAGAGAACCATGTTTTTTAAATGCATACAGGGTAAATAAAGCACAGTAGTTGCTTTAGTGAGCATCGTGCTGTTGTAAAGCCCTGGTTCTGTAATGCCTTTGTAAAGAGGGAATTGGATGTACATGTTACTCCATCGTTAGGTAACCTCAGCAACCAGTTCTGTGAAAGCGTGCAGGAGAGACCTGTGTCTCTAGACATTGCCTTCCTGCAATTGCGTTTCTATAACAACTTGAGGAATCATTAATAAATTTGAAACACAGATTCTCCCCCTAAGCATGTCTTGCAGCAGAATGGGGCTTTGTACTGGATTGCAAAGAGAGCATCATGTTTACAATTTATTTCCTGAGTAAAATAAATTACTTTTTCAAGCAGAATTGAGCCAGTGCATTGTATTAAAAAACGTGCTGATGGCTCTAAAAATTGTCCAGTGGGTAGCTTGCTTAAACAAGTAATTATGTCTAGCATTCTGTAGATTATTAACTCCTTTGAAACATGAAAACCTTTGTCTGTTGAACTGTTCTTGTAATGCTTTTCTTCCTGTGTTATTTTTTCTCTTCTCTTGTATCTGGAGATTTGAAAATAGCTCAAGATATTTCAGGTTTTATACCCACTTGTTTTTATTTTTAGTTTTTGTGTTGCTCACCTCTTAAAACAAAGTTTCAAAGGTTGCTTCTAAGAAAAATCCTTAATGATGCTTTTTTTGAGATATATATTTGAGGGTTATAAAAAGAAGCTTCTGATCCCATTTCGTACTACCGGTTTGTTCTTGGGGTTGTGAGTTAATTTGTCTGTTCCTCAGTTTCTGAAATAAAACTGAGCTTATCTTGTAATGAGATGTTTGACAACTGTTATATAGCTAACCAGAATAAGCAAGGGTAGTCATGGCAAGTTTTTCAGAAACTCTAGTAACCTTGTGCTTAATATACTTACGTTCTTATGGTTCTTCGAAGGTTGCACCTTTGTCGCTGCCAGCCTTTAAAAAAAAAAATATTAAAAATCTAGGAAATGGCTTTCTGCATGTTGGCATTTGTTGCATTGCATCTGTAAGTTCCTCAGAACTTTAGGAAAAGTAAGTATCATTAAGCTAAACGCTCAAAGAATTTACGCATATTGCAGCATCTTCCTGTTTGAGCTTTGACTTGATAATACTACATCTGTTCACTGGTTATCGCTTACAAAAGAGCATGATTTAGAGCTGTAATAAATATTGGCCAGTACTCATATTCTTCCAATCTAATCTTTAGAGATAGCAGGTTTCATTGCAGATACATAGTCTTTCCCAATGATGGCAAAATTTCCTTGGTGAAAATATAATGCTCTGCGGAGTCTGTAATTATGGCAGAGGTTTGATCAATAGGTTCTTCCTTAAAGATACACTCTAGCTTTCTTGTTAGAGCTAGTGCGATGATTTACCTTCTGTGGGACTGCTGTGTTGAAATGCACCAAGCATAGCATCACAACAACAGATAAGACAGTTAATCTAAGAGTCCACTGTGGAATAAGGAATATTATTATGGCCTATGTAGAATGGGCCAGTGTGTTCCTCGAGAGCAGCAGAGATGATTCACGTAGTCCGTATTTCCATTACTGCTGTCTGTGATGAGTAACGGTGTGCTGTCCAGAACATGGGATTTTTGCAACTCCTCCTCCTTGTGAAAATCTGCTGCTCTGTGCCAGCAATATCTGCTGTTATTTAAATGTCTCAAATATATACTTTCAGAGGACAAAAATATACAGGCGTTGCTGAGTAAAGTTGAGAGGAACTTTGCTAATTCTTCTCTTACATTCACTCAAGCTCATCACTGAAATCATCTTGGGATGCAGAGCCCAAGCCAATCCACTTGTATCTCCTTTGCTGTTGAATATAAAATGCCGACTCAGAGCTGTCTCGTTTGCTGTCTAATTTTCAACCATTGACTCTGTTCTATGATGCCCTCAGGAGGCTATTAAGAAAGTAACTCATTATGGGAATCCAGAGTGTAGTGATAATAGTGTGCCATAAACTGCGTAGTGGAAGAATTTTATAGATCGTTAAAGCTCATTTTAACATTCTTTATTTCGTCTTCTGCTTTGAATTAATGCAAAGACCGTTGCTGACAAAGGATGGATGACTGCTGCTGGATTCGTGAACTTTGGATCAGGGTGCATAGGAGTCAATGGTAGAAGCAGATGGTTCCTATTGGCCAAACAGGTTCTGGGAAATCAAATTAGTGTGCGTTTTTGCTCATATTTTTGCAAATAGTAAGAGCACCAGTCATGACTTCAAGGCCTCTTGTGTGCTTTTACCAGATGCTTCCAGTAAGAAATTCTTACTCTTTCTGGCAGTGAGATTAACACACGCTACCTGTCCAGCACACTCCATATACTCCATAGTTAGGAACATTTGAAGACTAGAAAATATTGGTAAGTGGAATAAAACCACATGAACATAAGCAAGCACACTCTCCCTCAGAGCATGATATTGGAGAGGGTTGAGATGGTTCACTGGAAAATACAATACCTAATATATCAACATGCAGTCGTGCCAACACAGAAAAGTTGGGTGGAGGCCAGAGGGAGGAGGAGTGTGTTCGTGATGATTGGAGGGAAAGAGTAACAAGAATAGAGGGGTTATCTACCTATACTGAAACTACAGATGCAACGTGGTGGATTTTTCTTGTGTAACTTGTAGGGATAAGAAGTATTTCACTTTTTTGACAGTATTTATTACAGTGGAGTTTTGTTATGGATGAGGTCCTCAGAGTGGTGAAAATACAAAGGAGTTTTGCTTATCCCTTCCCAAGAATTACATCTTGATGGTAGACACCAACAGACAGGGAGGTAGAAAACCAATGAGAGTCTAAACTGTTTTTTGGTTTAGGTTGTGGTTTTGTTGTATCCGTGACCTAATTGTTGATATTCTTGGTAACAAAGTAAGTTGCTAGAGGGGTTTTTGAAGGTGGGCCATGACTTGGTTTTGTTCAAGGAGAGCTGTGTCCCTGCTTGTTTCTGCAGGGTGAGGGACAAGGTAAGATGATGTGCCAGGAGAGATGTTTGCTTTCATTTTTATCATCTGGGTAACGAAGTTTGATGTCCTGATTGATGGGAAAGAGCTTGGGAGTAAGAAAATAGATGCTTGAGGTCGCAGAGAAAAGGGAATCGGTAGAAGAAACAGCACTGAGATTTGGCTGCAAATGCTTACCTGGACTAGTGGTTTCACAAGTCTGTACGTATAGAGTCAAGGGAAATTGTAATGTTCAGGCTCCAAAAAAAAAAAAAGTGCGGTAAAATCTTTGTACGATAGTTACCATGTAAAAACAATGAGAGCCTCCAAAAGAAGTGAAGCTCTTCAGCCGAAGGCTCTGTTATTGAAGCTGGCAGGCAGAGCAGATGCTGTGCAGACTCGCAGGCTGCCTGGCAGGATGGCGATGTGGTACCTGGTAGACAAGAGAAGATGTAGCAGGAACGTTTTTTCACTCCACATAACACCCAGACAGAAAACATGGCAACCCTGTTCTCCCCACTGCAATTAATCCTTAAAGGAGCTGGAGACTACCTTATTAAAACATCGAAAGAAGTTGTTAATTAGCTTGTCCGTTCACAAGTACGTACCTAGGAGTCCAATGAAATAATTGGACTGTAATAATGGGAATTCCAGTTTCTGTGGAAAAGCACAGTTAGAATTTTAAACCCAAGTAAGAACAAGCAGTAAACTAGCTCCTGTTTTGAGCAAAACTATTTGAGAATTAGGAAAATACAGATGAAACTAGCAATAAACTAAATCTCAAGCAATTCATTTAACTGGAAAAGCTACCCCGGGGACTTGGACGAGTCTCAAACTAGAGTTTTCTTCACCATCAAGTGTGTGCTCCCTTTTGTTATCTGCAGCAGGGTCTGTCCTCACATTTTATTTCTCCTTTTATTTGTTTAGCTGCTAACAGTTGTTTTGATCTTCATTTTTCCCACCTTGTCAGTTTGAGAAAATTAATCAAATGCCTGACAATGACCAGAACTATTAATCTTTAGTGCTTCATAATTTATTTTTTCCTGTATCTTCTTTTCTAAAGCTGAAATATATTTCGCTTCAGACCTGTGTGGCTGATGCTTCCCCCCTCCATAAGGGTTCTCTATTTTGGAAGTCCACTGAGGCTTTCAAATAAATTGAATTGACCTGTGCAGCTCTCTGCATGTTTGTCTCTTGCCTGACCCTCCTCTCGTGTGGCAAGCATACAGATGTGAATGAATGTGATTATATAGGAAAGCAAATTCTCTGTTGATAATAGCTTTTAATTGCTATTGCTTGGCAGTGGAAAGTGCCAATACTCTGTTTTTTTCAGAAATGCTTTTTCTGCAGGAACTTTTGTTTGAAGTTATCGTTACCTCAATTGTTTAGTCTGACTGTGCCATGACAAGTTACTAGATATTGTAATTGGTAGCTAATTGCAAGCTTTGGTTGCATGTCTAGCACTTTGTTTATTCAAAAGCAAATCTGCCTTTTCTCAGCTGAGTATGATTCTGGCTTGGGTGAAATTAGTAGCTCAGTGTTTTGTTATTCTGCCCTGTGATCATCAGCCCTGCAAAAGTAGCTTTCCCTTTCATGTGCTATCTGTAGGAAATTTGTCTTTGTCAGCAGCGTTCCCTTATTCTGCATACCCGAGGATGTCTCTCTGTTTTATCAGGTGCTTCAGAATTATTCTGTGTTGTGTGGGAAGTCTCAGAGGAGGAATTTGTCGTCATCTGGGTCAGGGATCTCTTCCCTGTGCAGTTTCTTCAATCCAGCTATTGCAATATTATGCAAACACTTGCAAACTGGATGGTGTAACCTGCTGTAAACAAAGGGGATGCTTATTAATATACTTTGCCTGTGTGAGCTGTGAATAACAAACAATGGTAATGATGCAGTGTCTGAGCCACATCTACCAGTAAACTCTGTAGTTGGTTGGGTTTTTTTAAAATATCTGGATGACATCTCACTAAAAAAGCCAGGGTTTTAATTTTAAAATTCATCTATGTCCTAGTTAAATCCCTATAATTTTTATTCTCTGTCACTCCTGATAGTGGTACTTACAGGACCGTTTTTGTATATGAAACTTAGGAGGCAGTCATTTTAATGAAAAAATATTATTTGCTATAATAAGATGCAGTTTTGTTTTCTTTCTGCATAGAGAACACTGAATTATTTTCCCTTTCAAGCAGCCTACTACAAAGTGAAAGAACAGATGGAGTACTTCAGATAGAGCAAAGCTAAAGGCTGAGTCGGAATCTCTGCCTTGCTGCTGCTGCTAGCCCTGACAGTGGTTCTGATATTTGCGTGGCAGTTTGTTTACCAGATGGAAAGATTTCATTCATTGCTACCTTTTTTGTTTGTCACAAAGAACAGAGTTGGACTTCATCTCTTTTTAATCATAGTTAGTAGAACAAACACAAGATGAGTCAAACAGTGGTGCTGGGAAGGCTGGTAAATTTAACACTTGTTTTTTAAAGAAAAATGAACTTACATATGTGAAAATGAGACTTTTTTCTCGCCCTACCCTGAAGTTTAATCATAGACCTTGCAACTTGCATTTTCGCTGTCTGGCGCTGACAATTTTTGATATGATTACTCATACCATTCTCCAGACTCGAAAGCTCAAGGGAACACCTGTAAGCACATATTAATGATACAGTTTTCCTGGAGTAAATTCACTTATATCGTTCCTGAAAGAGGAGATAAGTTTGAATTGCTAAATCTGCCCAGCTTCTGTGTAGTGCGATGTCTTCTTTATGCCTCAGATACTGGGAAAGTGGGAGATGTGGATTTATTTAAAATAAAATGAATATTTAGCAAAACAGAGGTGCAACTGGCTTTCTTATGTCCTCTAGGAAAGAAGCATACTATTTTACTGAAATAACTTGACAGTTTCAAGGTGCAAAGTTTGGAGACTTATCTAGTCTGATGCTGAAGGTGGAATGTTAATTTTGACTGGATATATTTTTGTGTTGGCAGAGTATTGGCTTGAGGGTTAAGCATTTGAGCCGAAGTGCTCATAAGTATCTTACTACTATATTTAAGATTGCATCTGTTTAGTTGCCAACAGAAGTGATCTGTAAGCAAAATACACAGAATGGTCACAGTACAAATCCAAAATGCATTTGAAGTCCTGGCTCCCCTCAGTCTGCATTATATTTTATATTTCTTGCAAGCATGATGCTTGTGAAAAAAGAAATGAAACCATGTGAAAAGTTAGCTCTGGATCCTATCATTTGTCCCAGAACAGGAGTAGGGAATTGCCTTCTCAGTTACTGGGCCACCACTGTCCCTCAGTGATGCTGTTCCTGGTGGGAACCCTTCCAAGCAAAGCGGTGTCTGTCTGTGTTCCCACTCCAGGCTTCGAAGGTGGCAATTTGGGCAAGTCAAGGTTGTTTTCAGTGTGGTGAGGCATTAGCTGTAATCTGGGTTGAAGCCATTTGTGTTTGGAACTAGTATTGGGAGCTCAGGACTTCTTTGACTAGTTATTTTCATTATGTGTAGAATGAAGTAAACCTAACAAATGCTGGTTATCTGTATTTCTTAGCACTGTTACAAACAGCGGTGCTCTCAGCACTATACTTTTTTGAAAGCTCAAAGGCTGTTTCCCATTAGACAGCTTTATTCTCTGAAAAATATATTCTTGCACCAAAAGAATGACTGAAATCTCAGACCTCCCTGCTTGGTCATATGTCCTGTAAGCTTCCATCACCTCTTTGCAGCGGTGCTTTTAATGAGGCTCTGCAGTTCACATCTGGCTTTTACTACTGTGAATGTGTGACAGCACACAAAGGGTTCATTGTTTAAAAATGAAGACCCGAGGCTTGTAAGAAAGCAGGAGGAGTTGAAAGTGACTCTAAACAAAACCCATTTAAAATTAATTCAAGTCTTCCAGAGTGTTTCTTTTATATTTTACATATCAAAGGCCTTGATTCCTTATTTATGATAGGTAAAAACTGTATAGGCTATTGCTTGGTATTTTTTTGTCCTTGTTTCACCATATTAATGCTTGGTTACTTTAAGGTACCATCTATATTCAGTAAACCTTTTTCTTTTCTATCTGTAAAGAGCCAGTGAGTCTACGTTCTCTGTTCAGGAAAGTATCTTTATGTTGATGTGATACCAAATATCGATGGCCTTTGGTGACAGGTAATGACTAACATTTGCAGTGGAAACAGAATAGCCTGCTGCCTGATGGGCAGCCCCTGCACAAGGGCCTGTGCCCTCTGCAAAGCTGCTGAGTGCTGCGGAGGAGGAGGGTGGTTGGGGCAGGGCCGGGAGGGGTTTGCTGCTGGATGGATCCAAGCAGTTGCGAGAGGGTTTGCTAATCATAGAATCATTAAGGTTGGAAAAGACCTCTAAGATGATCAAGTCCAACCGTCAGCCCAACACCACCATGCCTGCTAAACCATATACTGAAGTACAACATCTGCACCTTTTTTGAACACCTTCAGGGATGGTGACTCCACCACCGCCCTGGGCAGCCTGTTCCAATGTCTGGCCACTCTCTCAGTAAAGAAATTTTTCCTAATATCCAATCTAAACCTCCCCTGGTGCAACTTGAGGCCATTTACTCTTGTCCTATTGCTAGTTACTTGGGAGAAGAGATCAACACCCACCCCCCTACAACCTGCTTTCAGGTAGTTGTAGAGAGTGGTAATCCTGCCAGGTAGAACTTCTTGTTTCGGAAAGGGAGCAGGCATTTCAGAAAGCACTTTTTCATCTGAGAGCAACATCTGTGGAACAGCTTCAATGGCAGTCTCTAGCTCTGAAGTGTGTTATGATATTTCTTGCGGCCCAACAGAAGGGACTTCATAAAGCCCCTTTTGCAAAGTGCAGAAATGCATTAACTTCAAGAATCACGGTTTTTATAGCTCATTAGTATTCTTGCAGAATTTCACCATATGTGATGGGAGCGATATATATGGGAAGCAGGGGGAGTCAGGAGACCCGGCTCTGTGTTGGCGTTGCTGTAGGCTTTTTTTTTGCATAGCCTGTGTTCTTTTTGCTTTGCTGTATTGTTACTTTCCACCTCCTACTACTTCTTTCTTCTTCTTTTGAGCTAATTCACAATGGGGACAGTTTCACCCTGCTATTTGCTCTCAGCTGTGTTACCTTGGATTTCCCCCCAGACTACCTGTTGCTATTTTTCTAGCTAATTTAGCCATGCTGCATCTGGCGACTGAGCTAACTTACTCGAAGCTTGTAGGAGGCACTCGAAATAGCAATTTGCGGTGCCGTGTAGGCACCTTGATTGCTTTTGTGCAGGTTATTATAGCTGAGACCTCTGGATGATACCATATTTGTGCAGGTTTTAGACAGGCTGATTAAGATACAGTCAGGTTGTGTCTTTTTGTACTTCCCTTTGGTCTCTAATGTGACTTACTTCTCAGCATTACTAATTTCATACAAAGAAATAAAATGGGATGGTTCAAATTAATGGCATGTGTTCTCTCTGTAAAGCCATGAGGTATTTTTTTAAATAAATGATACTTCTGGAGTAATAGAACATTTGTGATTTTGGAAGTTACATACACTCCTACTTAGAGTATACAGAGAAGCATAAATGATAAGGCTAACCCCATATTATGTAGGCAATGTTCCTAATTTCCCATATAGTCATTCAGATTGGAACTGAATTGAATTTGGGTAAGAACTGAATGTGGATTGGGAGAGAATAGAGACTTCTCCCATACCTGGGTCTAAATAGTTTTTTTTTCTTGGAGTGTTTTTTTCTGTGGTTCTGCAGTAGTATTTCATATCTCTCTGTGCTATCAAGGCAAGCAGCTTCCTGCTGACGGGCCAGGGTTACTCACTCAGTGTGACCCAAACAGTATGGTCTTCGAAATGCCTGCTAAATTTGGTCTTTGCATTAGAGTATGTGAATCGTCTTGACATGTGTGACCATCAAAAGCAGGCAGGAAGTCTTCCTTTTCTTCCTTTGCCCCACGAAATGCATTTTTGGGGATATATTTTACCAAAAGTTAGGCAACAGATTAGGACTGTGTAAGATTGTTGAAAACTAGGTGAATAGTGGTTTTTTTTTTTGTGTGAGGGAGTATGTTCGTCTGTTCGTCCACAAACATGTTCATTTTTTCAATTTAAAAACAAAATAGACTGACATTCTAACTACAGCAAATTAATTCCAAAGCAGATTTACAACATAGCAGATGACCAGGGCTTTTCCCTCACCACTGCTGTCTGCTGAAAGCTACACTCCAGGTTCTCTGGATTTAGCCTCATCTCCTCTGCTACAGCTGAGAGAACTTGACACGAAGTGTGATAGCTTGACTTGTTAGTAAACAATTTTTTACTAATGAAAGACTCTTTACAATTTGTGAGGCTTTTGGGTTTTTCTTAAAGAATATTGCAAATAACTCTAAGCTGGATGCTGAAGAGCAGCCACTTTTGTACAGTCTCCTGTGGTCCATGTGTATGTACAGGATGATGGAGTGTAGACCTGTAATTACCTCGGAGCTGAGGATCCCTCAGCAGGCAATTGGAGGATAATTCTGTTTTAAACAGCAATATGTGCTCCTTTGAGGGATAATACCTTTCCTCTAGAAATGTATCGCTATAAAACTTGGCCAATGCTATGAGCATTACAACATGATGATGAACTTCTAATCTGATGATGTGCATTTGAATAAAATGACTTGTGTTTTTCAAATAAATTCAAGGAATACTGATTTTAACATTCTTGATTAAGGATTTAATAAAAAAGTTTGTCTCTGAGCTGATATGCACATGTGATGCCATCTCCATGAGATTGTCATTTGGAAAAAAAGCTCTTGGACCACTTACATGCACGAATTTTACTTAAGACAATTTTTGAAACCTGAGATCAAAAGATAGTAGGTGTGTAGGAGATACTATGACAAAGTTTATACCTTGATAGATGGTTTTATTTACTTAAAAGGTACCCTACAGAGCTTTTGTGCCATTGTTGTGGATCAGTCCTGGGTCAATTTTAGCTCGTTCTGGCTGACTGAAGCCTTTGCTTTTTTGCTGTGTGGGGCTGGTAAATGCCCTAGTTGCTGTTGGCATTCAGAGGAGCATCTGTGAGGGAGATGATGGCATTTAAGGGGCAGGTAAGATGCGTTGTGACTGTAGAGTCATTAGAAATTCATCTTAAGCTTAACAAGCTACTGTAGCCCTTGATTCAACAAAGACTGAGGAAGAAACAATTTGTAGGCAGACTTGAATAAAATATGAACAAGTTAACTCCATTGCAATATTTCAGTGTTTCTGCTTTTCACCTGCAAACAACTGATGGGCACAATTCGTAGGTCAGAGTGGGAGTTTTGTTTGGCAGCTTGTTCATGGTACGCTTGGCTGGACCATAGTCCAGTCATCACTGGGATTGCTGCCAGCTTGACCTTGTTGGATCTGACACTCTCCACGTCAGCCCCATCTGTGAGACGGAGTGGTTTGCGTGTCACTCTGCACTCGTGGATGCTTACTCTGCTCATCTGCAATTTTCTGAGCTATGACAGATGAGGTCCAGCAATTTTGTTTTCTTGGAAACGGCATTGTATTTCCTTATTCTTCTATAGAGGTTGATATGCTTTTTGTAAGTTTTGCTAATAAAGGGAAATTTAGAAGACTTGGTTCTCTGGAGTCAAAGCAATCCCTGTGGTTTGGCATCTGAGTCTATTCCAAAGCAAGAAAGATCTAGCCTCCTCTTTGGATTTGGTCAGAATATTACAAGAGCTTTCAATCCAGGCAGAGAGAAATATTGTGAGAATAGATACTACAAACAAATTTCTGTGAATGCAGCTTGCCATATTGTTCTGATGCAGGTAGAGGTTTTCTTGCGTTAATTTTCTGAAGTAATAAATGGCAGTGACCTCTAGTATCAGTGAAATTTTGTATTGCGTTGGTATATTTATCAGCCAGCATGAAGTGCCAAGAAAACATTTTGATCATTTGTGATATCTCCGCGTCTGTTGTGCCATGCTCTGTAGCATTGGTGGTCTCGGGGGACTTTGGTGGTGCGAAATACTGTTCGCTGTGAGTGAGGTTAGTGTAATCTGTCCTTAAAATTCAAGATAGGGAGTTTCAGCACCTCCAGGTCCAGAATAGTTGCTTTTGTAACACACAGCATGATGAGAAATAGAGCCGAGCAATTGAATGCAGGAAAGATCACCAAGGTCTAAGGGAAACAAATAAAAAAAAATACTGTGCTGAACAAGCACAAGCCTTTGCATTGAACAGACGCCAGAGACTTTATCTTCTGGGGGAAAATTAGGTTATCTTTGACTGTTTTCTGCTCCTGGAGCAGATAACTACTTTGGCCAGAAAGGTTTCTTTTCCCTTCATTCGGTCTCTCATTATGTGGCCTGATTTTTTGCAGGTTAACCTTTCATGCTCATACAAGGTTAGAGCTTCGAGGATGTTTTGCTTTTCCCACTGAAAGCTCCAGTATAAGGAAAGTACAGAATGTAGTTTCATCTGTCGCAGCTCCTCAGTTAATACAAACTGCTGCAGAGCCACTGAAATGGCAGGGCTGACTCCCAAATTGCTTTTCTCTGCCTCTTCGTTCTCAGGGGATGAGTTGTGGACATCGATACAGTAATGTCTGGGGGTTTGGTTGTTTGTTTGTTTTTTCCAAGTGGCATCCCCCTGCCACCTGATCTCTAAAACCCTGGCAGTTTGAGTATATAAACTTTGTGATAAATGAGGGGAACTGAGGCACATTATTGTTCAGTGTTTGTGGACATACAATGACTTAGTGAAAATGGCAATAATTAAGCTAAATTTCCCAATATGAAGCTATTTTTGTAACACCTACTTGCCAGTTTATGCAGGGTTTAACTCTTGGCGTCAAAGGGTATCTCTTTTGATGGTAATTTGTTCACTTTCCTGAAGAACAGGTAGCTACTCTAGCTTGATTTTTTTTAGAAATGCCGGCTACCTAAGTCATCTGGGAAGTCACTGGGGGTATGTGAGCTTGACAACTCTGCAAACAAGACTTCAGGGTTGTGAAATGTTGCCCACAGTCTTCCAAAGTTCAACCAGTTCTGGAAAAATAGTTTTCCTTCTACTGGTGCTGTGACGCTTGTAAATATTCAAGTGTTTAGTCAAAAGTGCTTTGGAATGAGTAAAATACAGTGTAGCATAAGAGATCTTAAAGACCAAACCTGTCCAGAGCTGAAATACAGTTCCTCCTGCCTCGGCTCTCCCCCTCCAGGTTAAGGACGCCAGAAATGGAAACAAATCTGAAATGTGTAGCCAGGTCAGGCCTTCTTTACTCCTCCTGTCTTCAGCTTGATCCAAAGACTCCTAAGTCTTTCCATTATCTACTTCGGGAATAGACCAGGCTCTAATTGTCCCTTTAGTGAGAAGGCTGACCTCTTGACTGGTTATTTTTTTTTTTCTGAATTAATTTATTTTTGTGTTCAGAAAGAGACCTTGGGTGCCACTAAATTGACTCTGTTCTACAAAGGGAACTGAGATTTAAAAATAATAATGATGACGATGCTTCTCTTGCACTTCCTTTTGATGTGTCCTGTAGGAATGTCCTGATAAAATCAGGAGTGGAAGTCAGCAGAGTCCTCCCATTAACCTGACCAAGGTCATACAAAAAACAGAATTTTTTGTGAAGCTTGGTAAGGATGAAGTATATCTTCAGATACTTTTCTTTAATCTGTTCTACAGTGGATTGGTAAAGCAATTGGCTATAAAGAACCTAAAAGATTTATTTGGCTATTCCAGCCAACTTCTTTTCAAAACCGAAGCATCCTATTTTTTTTTTCTTTGTTGAAGCTTGACAGCATGAAAGGTCTTGAAACTTGAAAGGTCTTGGAGAACTTGTATGTGTCAATGAGTGTACAGTATTTAGAAATGAAAAAAATTTTCAGTAATTAAAATTAGTATTAAAAAATGACTTAAGAAAATGCTTTATGAAGAACACTCCTCTCTTGTGACTGTGGCATTTTAATACTGTAGATAATACTATTTTAACTGGGAATGCCAAGAAACCGAGACCCGCATTTCTTTCCTGAATCCTTATATCCCAGAAGGATATAGAGGTCACCCACTTCCTTGAGAGATCTTTTTTTTTAGCTAAATTACAAGCATTGCTCTTTTAAAAGTGCAAGTGCAGTAATGAGATGCTGCCTTCTTCACGAAGAAATTCAGCCAGGAAAGGAACTCTGTGGGGAAACCAAATGTAACCGTCTAATATTTTATGAAGAACGATTTCTCCTCCAGGGTTACTATTTCATGTTTTTATTCTAATAGATCTTGTTAAACAATGAGGCAGGTAACTGCCCTTACTTTTAATGACTGGTTTCAAACAAGTGCTGCTGTTCATCAAGTTGAGTGCTTAATTATTGTTCCCTAGGCCATTTACAAATATGCCCTGAAACACTCTGTCAGTGTAAAGATTAATTGAAGTCATTTTGTTGTCTGGGGAAAATTTGAAGTAATTTTGTTGTCTAGAGAGAATTTCAGAAACTTTTCTTGCTGTTCCCCAGTTTTGAGTGGGCTCACAGGGAAGGTGTCGTGGACTTGTGTTGGAGTTGTCATGTGTGACAGAACACTTTTCCAGCTTTAGACAGTCTGTCACTGTTCTTAAAACGAAACACCATTGCTCAAGAGCTGAGCGAAAGCCCGTATCACAGACTTCCTGTCAACCCATGGCTTCAGTGTTGGCTTCCGGCTGTGATTCAGAGGATCAAAAAAGCATCCACTTCAGTGATCAACAGGCTAGGATAATAAGGGGGAATAAAGAGACATGATTTTTCTTTTACAACTAGCAAAAGTTTCTTGATTAAACCAACATCAGTACAAAAAATAGCTGTGCAAATAGGTAGTGCCTACCTGCTAAGCCGTAGGCATCCTGAAGAACGTTTTGTATTTGATGTATGTGCTGCTTTTCATCAGTGTCTGTGGGCTTGATGAAGTGTTTATGAACTTCTTTGCTTCTCTTGTTATGAAAATGCATTAACCTCCAGCCTGGAGCTCCTCGGGCGTTACATCACATGCCAGTAGCAACAGAGAAAACAGAACTTTACAAATGTTATTCTCCTCCTTTGGTAGTCTGTAAAAGTCCTGGTCATGCTTGGGCCCCCATTTTGCTAAGCAATGTACAGCTACATAATAGGAAGATAGTTTTCCCAAGGTATTATAATAAAAAATAAACTGAACAATAAAGTATAAATGTAACAATAACACGAGGAGGCAACAGATTGAGAGAGCACAAGTTAATGATGATATTGCTATATTTGAAGTATTAGCAGTGGTTATTTTACAGCAGCTGCGTAGTTGTTTCAAACAACCAATTCGTCTAAAGTAACCATCAGATAGGTGAGAATGTAGCTTCTAATAATAAAAAACCTCATGAAGGCGTTACCATCTTGTCATTAACGCAAACTCCTCTTAGCACTGCATTGCACTTATCAGCGAGTTTGGGCAATTACTGCACCTCTTCAAAATCTGATCTAAAATATGGTCTCAAAGCATCTAATGTCGTAGTGAGGTGTGGGTTTGCTCCTAACCTGTGTTATTTTGACATGTATTTTTAAAGTTCCTACTGATAGCTATGCTTTCTGGGGAGATTTTATTAAAAATTATTTTTTTAAAAATGATTTTTTTAAAAATTGTCTATTCTCGGCCACCCTTTTAGAGTTTATCATTGTAAAAATTGATGGAGGGACAAAAGGATTTTGCGTATCTGTGGAACCATGCTGAGTGAAACTCTCACAAGCAACAAGTGGAAGATGAGGCTGAAAGGCAGGCATTAATTTCATTTTTTGAGAGGCTTGAAGAAATGTGGTGTCTGATGGGGAAGAAGCCCAAGCCCAATGATACAGTGACAAATGTCCCTACAGGTGTATTCAAGTGTCTCAAATTTGGCCAGACTTCTTTACATTTTACTTAAGAGAAATTTTTTTTTTTTTTAGGTTGAGATAGTATCAGCCAGAGAAAGAGATTTAGGGACGCTGTGGCTATAAGAACAGGAGCAGCTTTAAGGGAAGCACCTGCTTTGAAAGAGTTTGGCATGAACTCAGTTTTCCTTCTGACCACACAAAAACAACCGTGAAGTTGTTTTACAGTTTCGATCTCAAAAGATCATAATCCGGGTAGGCAGCTCAGGCTGAGGAGCACATGGGCTAAGGTAGGTGAGGTCCGTAGTGCTCGTTCACTGCTGTGGTTCTTGCTGCAGAAATCTGGCAAGAAAGGTATGACGTATAAAAAGTTTCTTATTCTGGTCATTGCCCTCGTTAGGATATGCCCATGAAGCTAATGTCTTACTATTAAGACAAGGAATTTCTCAATGTGAAATTGCAACTCTGCTGTAGTTTCCAGTGCTCTGGGCTGTACCTTGCCCCTCAGCAAGTAGAATACAGAAGCAGCTCTCCGCTGAGAACAATTTCCTGGGAAAAGAAATGTCTTTAATCTTGAAACAATTACTCAGAAAAGAGTAGAAAAATACCATATTCAGATAAACAATGTATTAGGAGAAATTTCTTGAAAAGGCAGTCTGCTTGGTTTTAAGTGATGTGGCTTTGCAACATACCATTCTGCAATGTAAGCTTGCAAGACCTAAAACATCATCTCTCTGCTCAGCACATCACACGTATTAATTATTAAAGTTGGATTTCAAGGGACAGCTGGGCTTTGATATGCAACTGCTCCGCTCTGCCTCCTCCCTTTTTTGTTCGTTAGAGTCCTTTGGAGCGAGAGAGAAGGGAGAGTTTCTCATGCACTTTTGCTTTGCACAGTGGAAGAGTTTTTGAACTGCATTTACAAATTTATTATTTCATTGGACTTGCTGATTGGATTAGCAATACTGCTGGCTTTATTATTACCCCTGATTAAAGCCAGGGCACTGGGGATCTGACAAATGAATTCTGTCAGTAGTTCACCCAATACCCGCTGTTTAATCCCATTCATTGCAAGGCTTACCAAAGTTGTTTAGTCACAAAGTTAGTTCTGTAAGTCAGCAAGGAGAAAAAAGGTAAATAAAAGATGGCTCAGGAAGAAATGAGCTTGCAAATTATGTATACTCATATAGCCTCTATTGAAAGTGCAGAAAATCAGGATGGTAAAAGTTGGAGCTCTGGATGACCTTTCAGTCATCTAGTCTGTCCCTGTACTAATGCAGAATTATTTCCTCTGGTATACATCTTTGAAGTCCTTGTAGAAAGAGCAGGTCTGAGTGCTTTGCCCGTGAAAACGTACTTGGTGGCGAAAGAAAAGGAAATGCAGTACATATTTCGCTGTTATTCAGTCTTCTGTGTTCTGAAGACCTTGCATCTCTTAAATGCAGAGGAATGATTAAGCTATTTTGCTTCCATTAAAGACTTTCTTGCTCCATAAAACTGAACAGAGTAATGGCTCTTCACTAAGAGTGTTAGTGGCAGGCAAATTAGTAAGCAACTATTTTCAGTTACACTTATCTTTGAAGTTTGGTGTTGTCATTGTTCTCCAAATGCCTTATGTCTGCAGTCCTCGATTTCTGCCACATTTTTATGGCAGCAGCCCTGCTTGTCTCCCACCACATGCTGTCAAGTAATTAGGCAGACTGTAGCCAGATTTAGTGGTGATCCTCCTACTTTGTCAAGATTTGTCCAGCACGCTGTTCGGTCTGGCCTTCTAGCCACTGCTCCTGGCTTCTGCTCTTTCACTGCAAGCACGGTCGGCTTGGTGGCTTTCTGCAGAGTTCTGGTTTTCCAGCCCGTTGGAGTCATGAGAACGAAAGGTAGGTCCTGGTGGGGGTGGGAGACTAAAGCCTGCGCTGAGCAGTTGGGTCCTGAAAGAGCAAGTTATATAGCACAGATGATGTGTTTCATGACCTTGTAAGAAAAAGCTGAGTCTTAAAATACCTTGCTGAAGACTAGAAGGACAAGATGAGGTTGACCTTAAAAGGTGAACGTTTGGAGCCCCCACACTGTTCTGCAAGTGAAAGTCCTGACTGGTCCCTCCTGCATGGGATTGTTTGTGCTCCTAGGGTGAAAACTGGGAGGCAGAAATGAGATTTAGACTCTGTCGTGCCCTGCTCACCAGTGCTGCTTTAGGAATTGAGAGTTGGCCTTGACTTTTCAGGCTTACTGCTTAATTCAGTACAGTAACATTGGAAGTCTTCTGTTAGAAAACACTAAATTAGCTTTAGACTGTAGAAGGGGGTTATATAAATGAGACATGATAAGTCAAAGCTTTTTTTAAGGGTGTAATTTTACTGAGTGCTCTTGGAATGAGTTTTGTGGATTTGGAAGCTGAATATTACAATTTCAGTGTGGCAGAAATATGTATTGGTGAGAATTAATTCCTGGGTAACAGAACTATGTTTGTGTCTACTCAGCCTCGATCCTCTCCAAGGCAGCATCTGGCTTATTCTCCTTCCCAATTTTACATTTGGATAAAGTCTAAATAAGAACACTCCGGCCTGCGCAGCAGTTGGCCAAGTAACTGGGGGACCCACTCCTGCTTAGATCCCTTTCTAGCTCTCAGGTTGTTGCTGTAGCTGGTTCTGGGAAGTCTCCGAGTACCAAAGTCAAGGGCTGATGTGTTTTTGTCTCCAATGTTCTAACTTTCTGTGAGAAATCACTGCATAGCTCGACCAGATTTGCAGATGGCAGGCCCAGTCTGGACCAAAGATCAAGGACAGCTTTCACTGCAGCTGCCTCTCCTCGTGGATTTGTGTTGTGCTGGGGGGGGGGGGGGGGGAAATGG
>Ga0065711_1030437_pt1 | contig 32511 bp, 23 predicted proteins | sample Hoacrofraction12_FD_59098 | JGI IMG/M metagenome (GOLD analysis project Ga0065711, IMG submission 59098) | Hoatzin crop microbial communities from Cojedes, Venezuela - Epithelial fraction 12 v2 (version 2) | ecosystem: Host-associated > Birds > Digestive system > Esophagus > Crop | place...
GGGAAAAAAAAAAAAAAAAAAGAGGCATTTAAAGGAAAAATGGGTCATAAATTCAGGCAAATTCTGTGAACCCTGTGAGCCAGAAGTTAATTGAAGGGGTTTGGAAAACCTCAAAGTCCCCAAGCTTCTCTCAATCCTGCTAGAAACAAGTCGTGACTAAGGGGGAGCTGCTGCGTGCCCAGGGACCTGGGGACACAGCTCTGCGCCCTGTGCAGGCAGCGACGCCGGTTCCCCCCAGGCTGCCGGTCTCCTCTGCTGGGGGAGATGGAGAGGACCCCTCCAGAAGCAAGGAGAGGACCACACCGGTGGCTGGGAGCCTTGCTCCTCCTCCTGCTGCGTAATCCAGCCCTGAAAGGCCACTTCTGACCGTGCTCCAGCGCTCACCTCTTTCAGAGCACAGCTGTGCCTGAAAATGATGCCTGAAACGATGCCCGAAAGCAGAAACTCTGCACTGCTTCACAGAGCTAGAGTTAAAAACAGCCCCCATGGTGCTGCATCCCCTGCTTTTGCCATAAATCCAAGCAGGGGTGGATGGCTGCCGTGCCTCCGAGCTCCCGGGGCCAAACGTGGCTGCGCAGTGGGACCAGCCGGCCGGGAGCAGGACACACAAGCATCCCGAGCCGCAGCCAGATGAATAAGGCTGCTGAATAAGGAATCACTGAAAAGACAATTTTCCCAAGAGTTTCTCTCAGGAGAGCAAGACAACACAACCATCTCCGCTGTCGTCATCGTCAAGAGATCTCCCAAGACCACGGCTTACCCGAACAGGCCACCAGACTGTGCCTGAGCTCTGCCTCGGTAACGCTTCCACCAGCACCCGTCTCCCGGGTGGCAGCGCAACCCAGAAACACAGCCAGGCACCACCCCCCTGCCTCTTCTGGGACCAGTTCTCTTCGCTGCACTGGTCACACACAGAGAATGCTGCCTGGTAAGGAAGCAGCACCACGCATCTGACCTGTTGCCTCTGCCCTTCACCACCCCTCCTGAATTTTCAGCCATGTAACCCATGCTGTGAGATGGAAACCAAGCCTGGGTTGGAGCACAAACTCAACCTTGCCGTGATGCAGACGTGAGGCGCCCAGCTCGCACCAGCTCAGCCCTGGGGCTGGAGGGCTCTGGAAAGCCTGGAATGCACCCAGCAGATGTTACCTTGGGAGGTGATCCAGCAGCCAGCTCTGCTCCTCTTCCAGGCTTGACCCAACCTAATTAATCCCAAACTGAGCTCATGCTAATGTTCCCTCTGCTTGCAAAAACCTTTTCTGTGAAGAGCTGGTAGTCATTACTTCAGCCAGCTGCGAACGTAAGTGAACTGTGACACTGAGCTACAGAAAATGGCTCAAAACCTGGCTGTATACGCAGGAAACCTGATGGTGACTGGGACACGAATGCTGGGCACGCTGACCTGCGGGTCATTCAGTACCGGATGTTAATACTGCACTGCTTCCTAGCAGCAGCCATGCAGCTGTCTCAGAGATCAACGTCCCTCCAACTGCTGCAGAATAGGGAGAGTAAGGCTTTTTCTGCAACAGCAGTGGGATCTCTGGAAGGATATTTTATGATTCCCAGCACGGACACTGCAGGCGCCTCTGGTATTTCCAGTGGGGCAGTGCTGGGGTGGGAGCGGGGCTGCTGGCACCCCAGCCAGAGCAGCGGTCGGTTCGCTGGGGAAGGCCACCACTGGCGAGGGCTGTGCCGGAGGGGAGCGGCTGGTGAGCCAGGTAACCGCGCCGGCAAGGTCAGTGTGGCCGTACAACGCTGGCACGGTGCGTTCTCCTCCCGCAGCCAGTTCAAGCCGGTGCCTCAAGGACGCCTCGGGCTCACCTCCATCTCCCCTGCCCTGTGGCTTCCCCACGGCTGCCAACGAACCTGGGCACTGGCTCCAAATTCCCAGAGCTCTCTGGAGCTCCCAACGGAAATAAATGGTGTTTTCACATTAACTCCCCTCTCTGTTTCTCCTTAGCTCCCCAGCCAGCTTTGGGCAGACCCTCTCAGAAGAGACTTCGGATCTATCTTCAGGCAGGCTCCGGTGCTCCGGTGCTAACCACAGCTGGAGCTGGAGCTCTCTGAAAAAGCTGCCAGCTCAGGTGTGCTTGAGCTGGAGCACCCAATCCTGCTGAAACCCAGCAGAAAGACTTCAACATGCAGAACCCCCTGGCTCCCTGGGGACTGCTGCATCCGCTCCTGCCTGCTACTGGACACGGGCACGTTAGTTTCCCATGAGCAGTTCCCCGCTGGTGAAGACGGCTCCTTGGTTTACCAAGCACGGGGCGGGTTGGGGGGATCCCTGCATCCCCGGGAGAAGAGCCGGACCTCGTGGAGAGGCAGCGTAAGCAGAGCAGCCCAGCACTGGGATTGCTCAGCCTGTTCTCCCACCGGTCTGCATGGCCTTTACCACAATGCCACGGGGTTCCCACAAGAACTACGCTTACCATACCTGCCCGATTATTATTAGAGCATTAACCGCATACACACATAGCCCAGGTCGGAGTTTCCAAAGCGTGTATCTGCATCTAGACATTTCCGGGGAAGGTACATGAATTTAGTATGGCTACAAATGACTTTACTAAGAAACACTAATTCCACCAACTGAAAGGCAGATCAAATAAACTTGGCTTAACCTGACTTGGGACAGTCCTCTAATTACCTGGCTTTCAATCAATGTTCCGACACAAATACGCAGAAGTCTGCTACATGGTCACTGCAAGCAAATATAATTGGAGCTCGGCAATGAAAAGAGCTTCTTTTTTAAATTACGCTCATGTTTTTCAGAGTCAGATACCAAAATTTCAAGTTTTCAGGATACAGCTATAAAGCCGTGAAAGGTTTTTAATGGACAAAGTTCTTTTAGCTGTTAACAGCAATTATCTAGCACTTCCAAAACACTTTTCATCTGAGAGCTCCATGTGCCTTGCAAATAGTCTTCCCTGAAAGATAACACAGGAGCAGAAGAATTAGCTCTGCGACAGGCATTCAGCTGAGCCACAAAAAGATGCGGTGAGTCGGGCAGGGCCGTGCAGCGAGGGAATGCTGCGGCAGTGGGACTACAGGGCAGCGCTCCCGTCCAGACACCGTGAGTAGCCGTTGCTGGAAGGCTGCAGGAGATGTAGATGAAAAGCAAATACATATTCTTCTGCACTTTATTTTGCTGCGTCCTGCTGAATTCTGCTCCTACACCAACCTTTGAAATTCTCGTGTGAGTGTGAACGAGCCGAGGCAGTGAGCACCGGACCGGGGAGGAGAGCTCTCCCATACCCTGCCCCTGCCAGACATGCTCCCCTGCCCAGCTCCTGCTCAAGCTCTCAGCAGCCCCTTCCCCACCTTCCCACGTGCACTTCCAGCCTCTCCATCGACAAGCCCAAGCCCTCTAGGTGGGTTCTGGCGTTTGCGCCACCACATCAGAGGGACCGAGGCAGGTTTCTCTGACCTCTCCACACCCAGTTGGTGCTGGGAGCTGGAGACCAGAGCAGAGGGCAGTGGACATCTCCCTCAGCTGCTCACCTTCAGGGCAGTGCCCCCCTTCCCTCCCACGCGCAATCAGACCCTATCACCATACCTTTGTTTAAGAGGGAGTTTTCCAGCCCTTTTTTCCTCCTCCTCCAACCTTCTGCGAGCTTCTTCCAGTTGGGTGAGAGGGTTGGGGGCTGGATTGGGTGGCATGGTAGGATCTTGGATGAAGGGGTGAGAAGGCTGGACGATGTTTCGGAGCTGGGCACTGACCCACGGATGCACGGCAACTGGTCGCTCAATGGAGAGGGGTCGGACCATATCATGGGACAGCTGCTTCTTAGCACCTGAAGAGCTACACACAAACACAAAGGTTTTATACAGATTGCTGAGCCGCTTTGCACAGGCACACAGGCCCTCCTAGACGGACCTACTGCTTCTGCAGCTGGCCACGGGCACCGCTGGGAAGCTCCTTACAGCACAGCTTCCAAGGGACAGGGGAGCACCATCCACCTCTAGAGAAGATTTCAGGACAGCAAGTCCTGAGACATCAGGGTGAGCAACGCAACCCTGACACAAAGCCCACCCATCTATTTAAGGGCTCTCATCACAAAACTAAAAGCAGCACGAGGCAGCTCCACCATTTGTGACACTCCCCCAGAAGGTGCCCTCCCATGCGCTGCCGACGTTCCCAGGCTGGGAGCCTCTCCATGAACCGCCGGTCGGCATCTCCAGGGAAAGTGGTGTTGCAGGGATGTGCTCATCCTTCCCCAGCTCCAGCAGCAGAACCTGCTGCCTGACTTCACGGTGGCCTGGCATGGCCCGTGGCCCTGGCACTCGGCCCCAGCTGCCTGCCGTGCAACCCTCCCTGGCCTCTACCATCAAGCAAGAGAAGAAACCACCAGCAGCTTCACCACGCAGCTGCGTCAGAGGGGACGAGACCCCAGATCCCTCTTGTCAACCCGGAAAGCACTTTTTTTTGCCAGAGACTGACCAGATTGTGCTTAAGGATCCGTGCCTGCAGGAGATCTGCTTGACTCCAGAGAGATTCGCGAGACAGCCACATCCTTGGCTCCGCTCTAGGCAGGTGAGGCCGCCCCAGAGCATCCCAGAGGATGCTCCCAGCAAGCCGAAACGCTGGGCAACCCTGAGCCGTGCTAACCCGCTTATTCGGGACCAACGGTGCCAGTGCAGCAGGTCCAACATTTCCGTTTCTGTCAGCACCTTGCAGGAGTAACAGGCACTTACATACAGCAAATGCTTAAAGGAAAAACACTGCCTACTGTGTGCCGCGTTATCCACCTTGGAACCACAGCGGCAATTCGTGAGATTCCCCTGGGGCCGCAGCCTCCCCGCCATGGCCACAAGTTATCCTTCAGAAAAAAACTGCCCTGACAGCCCCCGAGTAATCCTCAGTTTCCAAAGGGCCTAAACCCTTGTGCCTGGTGGATTCTCGTCTTCCCAAGATCTCTGGGAGTCAGCCTTGACACACATGCCTTGTGCAGGGGATGCAGTGTGCAGACCCCTTGCTCTCCCAGCCCTTACCCATGGTTTGTTTTCTTATGCCTGCTGATCTCCTTCTCTCCTTCTATGATCCACTGAAGGATCTTCTGGTTTCTCTCCACGTCTTCAGGAGATCCTGGCATCTCATAGCTGGCACCATCACTCTTCCCTGAATCGGTCTTCTTAACATTTCTTTTTGAGAGCAAACTTGCTTTCCCACTGCAAGAACAAAGCTTGAGACATTAGCGCTTCCCCTAAGCCAAACCACCGCGGACGGCGGCACAGGACGGAGAGGTCCATCTCCAGACATGCAGCCCTGCCAGGGCCCGGTGCTGCCTGTGGTGCAGACGTGGCCCTGGCTCTACCGCAGCCCAAACCAGCCGTGCCGCAGCTGGGCTACGAACAAGGCTGGCCAGAGCTGGGCACAGCCGGCTGCGCCGTCCAGCCACCCGCGCGGGGAAAGGGAGCCTCTCCTCTGGCCAGATGAGGCATGGCAACGCGGCAAAGGCCCTGCAGATCTCCTGCCACTCGAAGGGTTGTGTTAAAGCCCTGTCTCCTTCCTTGGAGCAGGAGGTTTGTCCTGGTACTGCAACCCATCGGCTGCCTCTCCGCTCCAGACCACCGCTGGAAACCTGAGCCCTTCCCATCACCACCAGATTCCCCGACACCCCAGACTGCCGATTTGCCATTTGCTTCCCACCCCGACCTGAACCAAGGCCTCACACCATGGTGGAAGATCGGCGGGGGGGACTGCCTTCCATGGGCTGTCGTGCCCGGGGAAGCACAGCCACCGCAGCCAGCCGGACGCCAGGCAGCAGCCGACACTCTGGCTACGCCGCAGCAAAGGCTCCCACAGAAACCCCACCGCTGCTTGCCCACCTCCATGCCCACGTGCCCGGCCGGGCATTGCCATGCTTGCGAGGCCACGCAGCGTTCACCCACCCTGTCGCTGCCACAGCCTGTAGTACCATGGGACCCCCACCGTCCGAATCGCCCACCCGCTTCATGTCGCAGGACCTCCCTACCTCTGCTTCTGCGTGATCACCAACACACACGGGAAAAACAACCTTAACGCCACAGAGGAGTAACAGGCCCCCAATCAGCTTTGCTAATCTTTTGGGGAAAAAGCCCGGAGAGGGGTTGTTGAAGATCTACAGAGGCAGGGCAAACCAACAATCCATTCTCCCCCCATGACAGCTAGCGGGTATCAACTCCAATTCTGCAGCAGCAGGTTCAGCGCAAGCACAAGAAAGGCGCCTTTTTCTGTGGGCTGTAATCCAACGGCAGCCCCGGCTGCGGGGGCTGGGGGGACAGCAGCCCGGCTGGGGTCAACAAGGAGCCAGACCAGCCACTGCACGTGGCTGCTGGCTCCCGAACAAGACCGCTCGGATGCAAACTCTTGCCTTGTGAAGCTCGTAACCCAGGGACCGTCAGGAACTGGGAATTTGTGCCAGAGGAAGGACAGCTCCGAATACACTCTCTTCAATTCCCCTTACACGTGTAGCTGTGCTAGAGAGCAGTCCTGTGTCTAGATGGGGCTTTGGGTTCACCCAGCATGGCCGTGCTCACGCTCTGTGGAAGCAACAACCCTCTCCCTACAGACACAGGGCAGATTTATGTGCTTCTTCCCCCCTGGAGAGCAGTTTGCTTCGGCTGCCTCTGTGCTCTGCCTCCCTGCTCCCACCCCAGAGCGCTACTCCTGCCTGCTGCAGACCCATCCACCCAGTACGCTGCAAAGCGTCACCCCAGACCCCCAGCCTCGGGGAGCCAGCCGCACTCAGCGTAGGCACAGCCCTCCCCTGCGCCTGCTCCATCACCATCCCTTATCCCGGGTGGCCCCGGGCTCCGCTCTCACCTTTACAGTCATAAAATCATAGAATGGTTTGGGTTGGAAGGGACCTTAAAGCTCATCTGGTTCCAACCCCCCTGCCATGAGCAGGGACATCTTCCATCAGACCAGGGTGCTCAGAGCTCCATCCAGCCCGGCCTTGAACACTGCCAGGGACGGGGCAGCCACAGATTCTCTGGGCAACCTGGGCCAGTGTTTCACCACCCTCCTGGTGAAGAATTTCTTCCTAATATCTCATCTAAATCTGCCCTCTTTTAGTTTACTGCCACTCCCCCCTGTCCTATCACTACACACCCTTGTGAAAAGTCCCTCTCTGTCCTTCCTGTCGGCCTCTGCAGGTAGTGGAAGGCTGCTATAAGGTCACCCTGGAGCCCCCACCATCTGCTAACAGGACTAGCAAAACCTGCCGCAGCGGAGATGGAGCTTCGTCCTCTCCCCTCAGCATGGAGGGGACGGAGGAATTAAAACGGCCAAGGGAAGACGGACAAAAGCCCGGAAGGCAGCGATGTCTTTCCTGGGCAGAATCCCCTGCCCCAGAGAACGTCCCCTTGGGACAGGATGCCACGGCAGCACCGCGGTGTCCATCGCTTTGTGAGGAAGAGAAAGGAGCCCTTCTGGTGAATGGGTCAGGCCTTGCAGTATGGAGGGCTTTTCTGTCCTCTCCTAAACACCTTAGGAGACTGGTGCTGTTACCCAGACCCTGAGACACAGTCCTATACTTCGCAGCTCCTGATGCATGGGGAAGTAGACCAGCACCTGCAATTTCTAAGCACCTCTACTCCTTTAAGGAGCAGAAAAACTACTTTATAACCAAGGCCATTAAAAATCCTGGTTAGAGGGTGTCTTTCAGCACCAGATTACACAGGTGAAAAGGGGTCTATACGGGTTATAGGGGAATGTCTCAGTTTCTGAAGAGGAAGAGCAGTGGGAGGCCCTTCAACCGTATCCCAGCACAGACTTTCAAGACAAAACACAGTTCAAGTACCCTGTTTCACCAGCACGCTACAGCCCGTTTATGAAAGAGCTTCCTAGAGAAGCCATGGCTCTGGGACTCCCGCTGCATCTTGCCTTGACTCACCTGTAGCCTAAAGAGTCCATGGGGACAGGGGCCATGCCCAAGTTTTCAGTGTAGTTTCGTGACTTTGTTGCATAGTTATGTGAATCTACATTCCAAGCAAAGCTGTTCTGCACTCGCTGCGTGGCCTCGGCCTCGATCTGCTCTTTTGGCTTCATCATGCTGTGGTGATGGATGTGGTGGTAGACGTGTTTATGGTGGTATAAGTTAGCTGCATCCAGTTTCATTCCTGATTTTGTTGCGTGCTTGCCATGCCCTGGAGGAATTGTTCCTAGTGTCCCTGACAGCTTTCCTAAGTGGCCGCTTTCCGGGGACCGCGGCTTAGGAGAGTGGCGGCCAGGTCCTGGAGACTGGCAGCCTGGTGTTTTCATCACACGCTGGACGTGTTCATCAAGGATGCTTTCTGGGTTCTCTTCATGGGCATCTCTCATCTGCATCCCAGCACAGCCCATCTCAGAGTAACGAGGAGCAAAGTGATGAAAGGCTTGGCTGGAAGGCATTTTGTGGCTGATGACTGAGGGACCAGAAGAGATATCTGCATCCTCACCTTCTTCTTCCTGCAAGAAACACAAGGACGATCAGTGAATGACAGCAGGCATTGACATGAATGACAGTGGAAGGGGTCTCTAGTCCCACCTCCTGCTCACAGCACAACTGCTGCCAACGCTTGAAGGGGTCAGGCCTGGCTTTGGCCAGCCAGATCTTGCAAAGCTTCAAGATGGAGATCCACCACCCCCCTGGAGACCTCTCCCAGACTGTGCCACCCTCCTAATGCTAAACCCAAGCCTGTGCAGTCTGCCACCAAGCAGAGCTTCTCAGATCTCTGTACCTGCTGTTTGAGCCACCATTTGCAAGGGTCTCCATACATCACCCAAAGAGACCAAGGCAACCTCTGACAGCCAGCCCACACATCACAATCAGGGTTTACAGATGCAGCTTCCGATAAGCGCAAAACCTCCATCAGATCTATCAGCAGACAGAAGCTTACTACAAAGCTCCTTCAGTCCCTTGAAGATGGTTCTGTAGCAGCCAGCAGCGGAAACACAACTTAACCACACCGTAGCTGCAACTTCCTACAAGCCTTTGGTAAGGCATTGCTTCAAAACCCATCAGATAAAGCCCAAAGTTACAGGATATGCGGCAAAACTGTTCTCCAGTCAGGCGAGACCAGAGGGGTTTCTCACCCGAAGGACTATTTGACAAGGCAAAGCCAGCAGCGGGCTCGTAACAGGAGAGAGCAACTGAAGGTCAACAGCAGCATGAATGGTTTTGAAAACCTAACATTTATTTCTCCTGGGCATGCTAAGGCTGGAGTCACTTCACGCTGATAACGAAACGGGTTGGAACTAACTGCTTGCTCTTGTAGCTCACAACGGTCTAGGACACGCTGCTAGCGACAGTTTAGTCCTTGCCAGGAAGAATAAAACTCCTCCGTGCTGACAGCCGCAGTTTTGATGCTGACAAACTACTTTACGCTCCAATATAAACTCAGATATTTATGAAGTTTCCTTATTGGAAGACAGGATTCCTATTTTTTTTAATTGCATAAGCAGGATTCCAGGGAGTCCTTGAATCCCGCTCTCTTTTCCTCATTTGGCACCATAAAGGAATCAGTGGCAGCGCAGGGTATCTCTGCCCTGCCAGCTGAATGCATCTGCTAGAAAACCCTGATTCCCATCAGCTTTGCCTGTCAAATATCATCATCCATCACTTGCTAACCAGCTTCAAAGTCTCGGGTGCCAACCACAGAGCAAGAAAGCAAACAAAAGACTCCCTCGCCGTGTCACACCTGGGGTTCAAACCTGACGCCGGGACAATGCCAGGCTTTGAAAGTGCCAAAGGTGTGGGCGCTGGGAGCCTGGGGCTGCGACACGATGCCTGCGTCTGGAGGGGACGCTCCGCTTTCTAGCAAATTGCTTTGAAGAACTTCAGAGGCACCTTTCATCTGCAGCCACAACGCCGCAGCCTGCCAAGCGCCGTCCCCTGGGCACCGAGCTCAGGGACAAAAAAAGATGAGGGATGTGCTGACTAAATCCCTGCCACAGGGGTTAGCATTTATTAGCAGTTATGACAACCCACCAATGCGCTTGGGAGGCTTTTGGTGCTGGTACCTACCGTCTGGAAAACTCTTACATTTAAACAACAACTAATGTGCACGGCACGATCTGATGCCGGTGCAGATCCCTGAGGAACGGCAGCGTGTCCTTCCTGCTCTGAGCACAGAGCCATGCTGTCACACCGGAGCAGGGTGGCTTGGGAGTGACAGCCCGGCATGGTCCAGCCAAATGGGGACCTGGAATTTGATTTTGCCAGTAACAGGGACCTGGTACTTTGCTTTGCTCCAAGGCCGGGATCAGGATGGGCTAAGGGAAGGAGAGGGACGCACTGGCTCGCTCTGTTTGTCTTGGCTCATCTCGTTTGTGTCGCCGAGCAGGAGATCTGGACCCAAAGCAGGTCCCCAGGCAGAAGCAAGTGCTGCTGGGCTTCATGATGTGCAGGCAAGCCCTGGGGGCAGCTGGTTGCCCGCTCCCCAGCACTGGGCTCAGCCTAGCAGGGAGCAGGAAAGCCCCAACAGTGAGAAAACAGCAGCTAACGAAGGAGTGAGGGTGCCTACCCCAAGCCAGTCTCGTTCCTTGAGCAGGGCAGAGGCCAAAGGTTTGAGTCCAGGCTGCACATACCAATTCTGCTCAGTCTTTTCACTGTGCTTAGTCCGCAGTGAACAAACCAACATACAGCACGAGGTCGGGGCAGCCCACGCTGGGACTGCAACGCAGGACTTCGGACAAGACAAGTCTTGGCACTGCAAGGCGCTCCTTGCCGGAGCTACCCGAGCACAGTCAGCAGCCGTCCCTCCCTCCCTCCCTCCCACCCAAACCTGCCCGCACCCAGCTGCCCCTCTGCCCGCCGAGCACCCTCGCCCTGCCTGCAGCTGGCCCAGGCAGCACAAAGGGGAGGCGAGATGATGAGACGCCCAGATGGGCACAGGCAAGAGGCAAGCTGCAGAACTTCACACCGGAGCAACCTGCGGGTCCGGGGAGCGGCCTCGTCCATGAGCTCAGCTTTCCTGGACACAGGGACAGATGGCGTGGGCTCCGGAGACCCACATTTCAGCCTCTCGCTGCGGTGAGCTGGGCAAAGCTGGGAAGCCCCGGGTGCCATAACCACTAGATGGTGCTTTGTTGACGTAATATTGTCATAAACCTCGTCCATCAGCTCCCAAAGACAGCGGCAGTTGCAGAGATGCAGGCTTCGACTTCGCTGACTGCCTGCTGAGCTATTTTTACTCTCCAGCAAGGTCGGGGGTGGCCTTCCCTTTGAATTAGGAGGCTGAGATCTGCCCTGATGAGCTACGGGCAAGTGATACCTTGCTGCAAACCTCCTCCTCCTCTGCCTCCTTCCATCCCACCCATTAGGCTGCTACTGGTCAGCAGGGCAAAAGAGCTCACATAACCATCAGTGCGTTTTCGATCATCACGCAAGCGACTTCCCTCTCTAGTCAGGCAATGTTTTATATCCAAGTAGCAAGACCCTCAGTGCTGGCTTTGCTTCTCCTGGCTTATTTTTAATTCGCTCAGATGAGACAGAGTGATCTGTAGGATACGATACTGATATGCATGATACGATACTGCAGCTTCCATGCACGGGCATGAGGCTGAGGTGGCTCAAAGAGTAATGAGGTAACACGCATATCCTCTAATCCTCTCCCATGTTGCTCAGAATAATCATTGAATTCAGAGCTTGTTTTTTTCAAAACCCAGAAATCTTGCAGTCTTTTCAGTAAAAGGCGTTTGGCTCTAAATCAGATGCCTCTTCTCGATGCTACTGCATGATGTGGCTTTGAAAGGGAACCTGCAGGCAGCTCAGTATGGGGGAGAAAAATTCTTTTTTCCTAGCTTTTTCAAAATATTTCCAGCTTCTCTGCTAAGCTGATAACTGCCTAGTGTGACTAACGCTTGTGGTTTTCTCTGCGCCGCTGCTCAGTGAGCCATGCAGACCTGGTAAGAGGTTACCCTGTAGTCCCGGTGTGCGGGTCGCAGAAAAAAGCCCTGTGATCTATCACGATTCAAGCTCTCCTCCTGCTGATACCAGCAGCTCCTGCACCTTAAGTGCTGACCTAAAAAAGCTACAATTGCTTACTCCGAGTTTTTCCTGAATGGCTAATGCCAGATGCCAGCCAGTCAATGAAATATATTCTAGAGACAGCAAAGAGGTTTAATATATAGCATTAGTGGGAGTCCTGGGCTTAAAAATAGATTAAGTCACACAAAAATGTGTTTAAACAGACTTAAATTTATTCTTTGGCACATAGGTATTTGCTGATTTTATGGTATTGCTACTGGCAGCTTCTTCAAGGAGGCAGTGGGCTGGGATAATGTAGTCCGGTACAGGTGGGGGCTGCAACGGAGCCACAGGAGGAGGAGGAAGAGAAAGACTGCTCTAGGACTGGATTAGCAGAAAATGCTGCTGGCTATGTCGGCTTTGTCTAGAAAGCAATATATACTGGAGAGGAAAACAGACCAGTTCTAGACGAACAGGAACCTAATCACAAAATAGCACCTCGCTGGTCTTTTCTGGCTGGATGCTGGATGCAGACATGCGGGGAGTTTGCTGGACAACGCTTGGAGCTGGAGGGAAGATTACAGATCCCTCTGCCTTCCTTGCTTCTCCGCATTTGAAATACAGATGCAATTTAAAGCGAATACTACAACCTATAGCTCTTTTTCTGTTTAAAGATGAACATTTAAACACACTGGTGAATATTTAAACACACCCTAATGAGGCTGAAGGGTCTGCCCTGGAGCTGCAGCAGCTCAGCTTCTCTGAAAGCACAGAGCTAGCCAAGACAGGCACCAACACCTCCGCTTTAAGGAAGAGCTGCAGGTTATTAAGCACAGAGCCTTCGCCTCAGGGCCATGGCAGCTATTAACTGCACAGACCCACAATTTCTTCACACAGGGCTGTAGTTACACAGAGACTGGTGAGGTTCAGTTAACACTGTGACATCTTCCAAAAGCTCTCCTATATCCCCAGCCCAAGATGTACAGGTACCCGTGAGATGCAGTATCTCAGAAGAGAAGATACGGTGTGAATACCGCTGAACAGGGTGTCTCACACAGGTCATACTAGATGAGCAATAGCTCGTTCTCTCCCTTTTGGAGCTCGCTGCGGAGCTAAAGGCCTTGCACACTTCCCTCAGTTCATCTACCCAGTCCTGGAACTCTGCAGGCCCCCAGCAGTACCAGGGCTCACAGCCTGCAGTGCTGCAGGGCGGGTTTGCCGAGCTACCCATGTGGAGTCAGTGCATTCCTCTGCCCAGGATGGGATGTTTGGGTGCTATCCCCAATCAGTTCCAAATTTTCTAGGGATGTGCTAGGCCCTGATGGACAGAACCCTTTTGGTTTTGGTAGGAGCGGCCTGATAGCACACACGAACACCTCCAAGCGTAACAGCACCGGACATCTGGTTACCATTTGTGGGGGAAATAGGGATCACGCAAAACCCTGCAGAGGAAGGTGCAGCCTTGTTATCTAGTCCCCATCCTCGCATGGAAGGATTGCTCACAAAGTCTGTGACGGACAGGAGAGCGAGGGTGCCAAAGAAGATGACGGACAGCCCCTGTCTGGTGACAGAATTGGGCACTGCTGTGCCACAGCTGGTATCGTACAGCAGGGAGGGAGTGCTGGAGCTCACAGAGCCCTGCACGGATGGGGGAACAGCACCGTGGAAACTCCTGGGGCAACGGGAGCCTCCAGGAGCCCCCATGCAAGAGATGACCGTGGCCGTTGGAGCAGGGAAGTGGTCACCCAGGTTGCTTCCACAGCAGCTGAAAGCTCCCTGTGGTATACGGTACGCAGACAGACTCCCAGGCTGGCAGCGGAGGCAAGGAGGTTACTTACTGCTCGAACGCGTTTAAGGCGCTCCTCTAACTTCTCCTCCGCTTCACGTTCCTTCTGTACTTCCTCCAAACGATTGATCAGTTCTGCAGCAAACTTCTCTGGTTCAACGTGGATATCCTTTGGCATTCGGTACGTACGCTGGGGGAAAAACACACCAGGGGTTAGCAAAAATGCATGAAAAATCACACGTCTATTTTGGATGCTTCGATCACTGGAAATGCCAGTCGTTCCAGTGGGGAGTTGAGGGAGGGCAGGCTGGCAGATGCCGAGGTGCAGCCTAAGACTGGTGGGTTGGAAGCTGAGCCATCACCATGAGCTCCTTGGCCAGCACCGGTTCTGCACACCACCCTACATAAAGGAAAAGTTTTCTGGAGCCACAATTCAACAAGCTCTTTTGGCATCAAACTGTGCTTTGGGATGGATGCGCTTGCCTTTCTCCCAGTGTACACACAGTCAACAGGGGCATCTGGTCTCAAAGGGTGGGAAAAGGACGTAGAGACACATCTCTCAAAAATCATGTTTATGGTAGTGGTGTTTTCGCTTTGACAGAAACGAGGACTCCCACGCATGCTTACTCAGCTCACTCCCCATACATCAGCATATGCCGGTCAGTCTCTGCAGATTCAGCCCACAGCAGCAGAACGGAGAGGAAATCCTGTCAGCTCCAAGACATCTTATTTCCCTCCATCTTCTGCTACAGCCCATCCCAGCGACCAAAGGCCACAGCTCCCCTAAAGCATCCTCTCTCACTAGACGATCCCGCAGGATTGTATCTCAGCTCTTGAGAGCCATGCAACGATCCCCTGCTTGCTTTATCGATACAGCAACCTTACAAGCGCAGCGATACCACTTTTCTGTTTGCTCTGGGTGAACAAACGAATATTTATGAGAGTTCAAGGGCATTCCTGGTTCCTTATGCTGAGTTACCTTGTCCCTAAATTCCTGAGCTCTGCATGAGAAGGTTGTATAGTGAAGTATGAAGCTGACAGCTGTTGTATTTTTCCCCTTATTTTTATCTCTTTGCATTATTTTGTTAAAAGAGTAGAAAAAATAAAACGACAGAGATAAAAATTTAATTTGGAGGAAAAATATATGGAAAAGTCAACAGCAGAAAAACCTGCATTCAAATATTCCAATACCAACGTGACAGAAATATACTTTCTATAGGACCAGAGAAATTAAATGAAGACATGAGATAATTCATAGCAAAAGAACAAATGCAGCACCAGAAGCAGACATTGAGCTTGAAATCTTTAAAGAGGGATGAGAGACCACTCCAATTTATCCCAGACCAGCCAAAAGATCAATGCGGAAGACTAAAACAATGCTTCGCCTCAAAAGCTGACAAAAGTATGCAAATCATATTGGTTTTTCTCTCTCTGCCAGCTGCCAAGTGGAAGGCAAGGGAAGAAAAATAGAGGCAGTAAGTATTCTACTGATGGCACCGAGAAGCTGAAGACATCTTTTATGACACCCAAGTCGGGTTGCAGAGGTCTCCGTTAAAGCACCGCTTGTTTTGTTTGCCAAGAGCAAGATCCAGCCGACCCCGCCAGCAAATCTCAATTCCAGTGCTCACGGCTTTCGCCTTCTCTTCCCCGCCGGGGATGCCTGCGGACGCGATGCGGCTTTGCAGGCAAAGAGACCACCCGCTCTAGCACTCGCTTTCCATGACAAGCAGAGGGACCGACTGCTCTACCTGAAGCTCTCCCAGGCACGACTGACCCATCCGAGCTGGGAACAGCCCCAACCAACCATCCCCTTCACCCAGGTATGCAGGTGCTGGAGAAGGCATAACACATGTGAGCTACCAGGTGACTCCCACCCTGGGATGAACGACAAAGTCTTTGCTGTCACCAGCCCTGCAAATCAATGGCCTATATTAAAAAGAAAGACTGCAGAAAAAGATTTTCATCCACAAAAATGACGTTTAGTCTTGAAATATTGGCACAAGGACCAAAGTTGCAGGCTTCCTTCCAGCACCTGGACCTTGCGTTGTCCAGAGATGGGCCCCAGACGTGCTCCATCACGGAGGAAGATGTGGCAGAGCTGATCCCTGCTCTGTTACTCTCTGGGGAGCTTCTAGGATCCAAGCGATGTTTCCCCATCCCCTCTGCGTAGCCCTTGGGAGCACTTCTGGCTAAGGGAGTCTGCGTTCACCAGAAAGCCCAAACCCATGATCATCACCATCTAACTTCACGAGGCAGCACCAGTGACTCCTGAGGAGGGAAATCTCTCTCTCACCTGACAAGTCGCAACCCGTTGGGCGATGTGTTCACTCCCTCCTGCCACCTCAGACATGCCAACTCTCCCTGCGGTTGTTTATACGACGGCAGCACCAAGCCCTGCTCCGTTAGAAACTTAATGAGCCTAATGAGAGGCAGCTTGGTGCTCAGTAGTTTCAGGCTTGGGTCTCCCCGTTGCAGCTCTCACAGCGGCTTCCACAGAAAAGCAGAACCGGGAAAGAATTTCCCTTTATTTTCACAGCCTTTGATGCAATGCAGCATCCCAAGCCAAAGCCTCTCCTGGCAGCAGCGGGTGCAGAGGCTGAAGTGTCCTAACCTGCGTGTTCGAGTCCTGGTACAACAAGGTGGTTCCCTCCAGGCTCAGCAATGCTTACGGACCACAGCTGCGTCTCTGATGAGGATCTGAAGACATTCAGGGTCACTGCCATATCCAGGGAACTCGAAATAAGACAATTTTGGTCTTTTACAACTAATACTTCAGCATGTTTATCCATAGTCTCTCAAAGTCTGGAGGTGACTGAGGCTCAACTACAGGAATGAAAATAATTGAACGCGAGAATCTGCAGGATGAACCCATTTTCCTCACTCTTCGATAAACTGCTGCATCTGCAAACCCCCCTGCCCTCTCCTCGGGACTTTCCGCGCAGCACAACAGCTTGCAGAGGTCCTCAGCAGCCTGTTTGAGGGTGCAAGATCCAGTCGCCTCTGTGAAGCCCTCTCTGCAAGGGTTGCCCTGACCATCCGAGTTCAGTGCAACTGAAACAAGCCTCACCCCACCCCACGGACACCGGCTGAACGCACCCTACATTGTCTTGGTGGCCACCCATAATGGTGACTCACAGAAAGTTGGCAAGCAGGATGATGCTCTCAGCATCGCCATGGGCCTGACTTTATTCCTAGCTCAAAGGATGAGCTACACAGAATTCCCCCAAACGAAGAGCATTACAGAATAATGAATGCAAATTCCCTGTGCTGAAACAATACAGATAACTGCTGAGGGCTCGCTCTGTCTCCCTAGGCAGCAAACATGGACTGCACGGACCTGGTTCAAAAGGCTTAAGACAACAAAGTGCTTGAAACTTCCATCAAACGATGGGCCTGACTTTGGAAGGGAGACATGCTCCACCGAAAACCAGCTGGGCTGAGCCTGCGCCCGGAAGAGGATCCTTCAGGGCTTCAGGATTTCGAACCTGCCCCTGGCTTCCCACAGGCATACAGAGCCCTGCCAAGGGAGTTGTCAGTAAGCTGCTTATTGTGCTGAGATCAGAACGGCTCTGAAAGCTTTTGTTCCAAGTAAAGGGTGCAGCACTCTCTGAGAGCTGGCTGGTTTTGGAGGATCCAGCCCTCCAGTCTGTATCTCTGGCCATTCTGGGGCAACAATTCAGAAAGGAAGCGCTTAATTTTAAATAATTGTTTTAGAACCACAGAATCATAGAATCATAGAACGGTTTGGGTTGGAAGGGACCTTAAAGATCATCTGGTTCCAACCCCCCTGCCATGAGCAGGGACATCTTCCACCAGACCAGGCTGCTCAGAGCCCCATCCAACCTGGCCTTGAACACTGCCAGGGAGGGAGCAGCCACAGATTCTCTGGGCAACCTGGGCCAGTGTTTCACCACCCTCCTGGTGAAGAATTTCTTCCTAATATCTCATCTAAATCTGCCCTCTTTTAGTTTACAGCCACTCCCCCCTGTCCTATCACCACACACCCTTGTGAAATGTCCCTCTCCGTCCTTCCTGTCGGCCCCTTCAGGTACTGGAAGGCTGCTGTAAGGTCACCCCGGAGCCTTCTCTGCTCCAGGCTGAGTTTTATCCACAGCTGTTTTACCTAATCTTTTATTAGATTATCTATCTACTTTTATTTAATGCCACTAGTTCAGACAGGTCTGTCCAGAACCAAAGCATGCTGAGTTGGGGAGATTGCAGAGAACAATGGATGAGAGGCTGAATGCCAGACAGGTTAGCAAGAAAGAAATTGCTTGAACTGGTCTGGATGGAGCAATCTTTCCTAGTGACAGCTGTGAGGAAGGATTTCTTGGGGTACCTATCACCAGAACACTGTCCTCTGTCCTTGACGTGCCAAGTGTCTGAAGTTCTGGTGCCTTTGGGAAGGAGCAGCCTGCTAAGAACATGTGAATTACACAGACTCTGCAGTAGTTCCATTTAGCACCTGCTATCACATTTTCTCTGGAGCAGATGGAGCCGATGGATGGGGAGCTGCATGGATTCTGCTCCATGAGGGAGGTGCAGGTCTTAGGTTTTGATGGATTTCACCTGCCCTGAGCAGCTGAGGTTTGAGGATCAAGTTACACATCAGAACACACTGGCATCCGAAATGTGTGTGGTTTCACTATGTGTGAAAAGGCAGAAAGGGAAGAACCTCACCGTGACTTGCAGGTTTGGGAAGAATAAATCTCAACTGCTCTGAGATGAAACAGTAAGTTTTCCGATGTTATCATTGGGTAGAGGTCTCTAAGCAGCCCCAGGGACCCATGGATTGGGCTGAACCATTTCTGACAGATCCGACCGGGCCAAAGAATTCTGTGTTGGTAAATCTCCCTCTTCTACAGGAGATCTGATGCCTCCATGATGCCTGAGTGGCTGATGTTAGATCACAAGCCAGTCTTGGAGATGAAATGAAGATGGCAGGCTAGAGAACCCAAGAGAGAAGAACTTCTGAACCTCCACGCTTCCCAGATTAATAATGCATTCCACTGTGACATACTTTTTTAAAGGATAAATGGTGTTTCCGCACCAGAAACACTTGTGGCAGAGGTGACGGATAGCTGGATTTCAGCATCCACTCCAGCAGCATTCAGGGATTAGCAAGGAGTCCTGCTGCTGTCAGGCGTTTGAGGAAAAAGGCACAAAATGGCTGATGGGAATTCTAAAGCAGGTTCCCAACTTGCAGGAACAGAAAGCTCATTTAGGCGTAGTTACCCTGGCAGCACAAGACCAGGGCTCCTCCTGTACACTCCTCACTTATACAGCATTGCCTAGTGGTCACTCACCATATTCTGTTCTGCTCAAGAACACTACGGAAGCCACCTCTGCACAGTGGCCATCCTTCTGGCAAAGTTCAGCAGTCAGCCTGACTCACTCTGCTGCTGCTTCTACTTTTTTTCTTCTCTCGTGGGAACAGTGCAAAGAGCTGCAGCTTCCTTGGTTGTGGGGCAGGACAGGAGAGCTCCCACCTGATGATCAAGCTAGAGCAAGAACATCACAAAGTGGCTCCTTTATGAAGTTAAACAAGCAAACAAAATAAAGGAATCCCAAGTCTTCATGCTTGAGGTTGGATTTTTCTGAGTTTGCTGGGAAAAAGGAGGATCTCCCATCCTCTTCTGGGAATGGATGAATGCCAGAGCTGGGGTAAATACAGTGCAATAGCACAGGTACGGTCCTGCACTCTCCAGGCTTTCACCCTTCCTTTGGGAACTTGCTTGCTCTTTCCTTCCTTGCTGCTCCAAGACTCTGCTTGAATCCAACAGAGAGATGGAAAACCACATGAAAAGCAACACTCACCCGCTGTGTAATGGGTTCCTTCGAGAGGCACAAAACAAAGGTCTCATTGCTTGCTAGAGACCTTCACCCACTGCATTCCTGGGCAGCGCGTCACTTCACAAAACACAGCTTTTCCCAACTTACAGCACTGGTGAGTTTGTAAGTGTGGAATCTGCAGAACACGGCCATCCCCACACCAAGATCTCCTGCTGCATAGCAGGGCACCCTACACAACCAGCACATGCCTTCATTATTCAGAGGCAGCACGGCTGCTGAAACCAGCGGGCAGTCTCCCACAAACATATAATCACCGCAGTTTATACCTAACTAAAAGGGCTGCTATCAAAAGCAACAGAAGTTCTTTCCGAATTTTGTGTAATATCCCCACAAATCATTTGTAAGGGAACGCTAAGGTCTCTAAAGGACTTCCGAAATGACTTTTCGGAAGTAGGAGGTTCTCTACTATCACTAGGAAAACATGCCATGCATTCTGCAAGCACTATCAGTAGGGACTCCAGCTACACTGGTTAGATAGGAGTCCACAAAGCCCTTCACTCAAAGGTTGCAATTTAGTCCTTGCTGCACGTTTCAAAGAACGCTAACCACCAGGTCCAGGCGGCTGACGGAGACTGCTTTAGCGACAGGCGGCGAGATACCCTAACCACCAGCTTTGGAAAGCAACACTTGAAGAAACACTTGCACGGCTCCTCGCTAATTGAAGAAGTTTAATTCAATAAGTGTGCAGTTAGAGGTGATTTTAAAAGACTAACTTTGTAACATTTCACACTGGTGTTGTCAAAACATATTGTCTAATTACCTTCTCCTTTCTTGGCTGATTGATAAGCGAGGGCAAAGCAGTGCCTCTCTGAAGTCGATGCCAATTCTGTGTCAGTAATTGGCTGGCAGGAGGTGCCGGAGTGTCTGAACTGAACTTTTATTCCCTGGAGAAAGACTAGAACTGACTCAACTTCTCAGTCCTCTGCTCCCATATAAATATGCATCAAGATGCCTTTTTTTCCCTGGGACTTTAAATTACAGCACAGAACCTAATGCGAACACTGGATGTTTCACAGAAAAATCCTTGTGAAGCGTCTGTGTGTAGTTTAGGAGGAATATGTAATTCTAAAAGACTGTGTAGATAAGTAGGATAATATAAAAATTTACAAGCAGCAGGTGGCCAATTTAAACCTTGTTTCCCACCCCCCCTTTTTAACTGGTTTCCAAAAAGGTCGATAAAATTTAATGCTAAGTAAAACTAATTAGCCTGCAAGGAACTGCTGCTGCAATGACACTTATTCAGTTCAACAAAAGAAATGTTTGGCAGATGGAAGTTCGTTAAAGCAGAGCTCACTATACATATTTAATGCTCCATACTCTGAGTTTATAACCCTGCAGTTCATCGCGGCATTACCAGTGCACACGATCAACAGAAAGCCACTGTTATTTTTATCCGCAAGGTAAAGCCACTGACAAGCTTTGAAGTCGGAGAATATTCACTCGGTAGTTCCCACTGTTGGGGAATAGCAACAGCAACAACAATAAAAAAATAAAGGCCAAGCTTTCAAACTTCAACCCTGACAAAGCCATGCTTACAGTAAAAACGGCATCAAGTGAAATAAAAAGGCACCCAGCCAGCCTTTTCAACAGTGACCACACTGTGAAAGCAACTGTGTGAAGAGAGAGGTGACCGAGCAAGGATGGCTAGCGAGCGTCCACAGCCAGGGCTTTTATTGTCAACCCAGTGATCAAAGCACAGGAGACCCTCTTAAATCTAAGGAAAATAATCTAATTTAAAGGGCAAAACAAAGCGTGGTGGTTTTGTTTCTTTCTTTTTTTTTTTTTTTAAATCAGATTAAAACAAGGGTGTATTTCTGCTGGTATTGTGCTGCTCTGAGCAGGCAGGATGAGAACAGCTGCATCAAGTTTGAAGGCACTTCTGTAAAAAGCAGATGGAGGCTTTTTTTCTCCCTATTTGATTTGTGCTGGAGTCCAGCTGTCCAAAGGGGAAAGAAGCACCTTTCTTCCCTGCTAGATATTAAATGTCACCTGTAACCTCTCACAGAAAGAAAGTAATAATAAGCAGAGCTGCAGATGGTGCTGCAGAGCCCTAGCAGGTATGTTCATCTTCCAAAGCTGTTTGCTTACCTGGAGCAACTGGGGAGACAGTATCAGACAAATGAAATACTTATGCCTGCAACTTCTTTGCTCTCCTGCCTCGTACCCCGAGGCGGGCTTTGCCGAGTCCTTGAGAACAGGTTACAGCTCCCTTTGGCTGCCCAGTGCGGAAATACCGCTTGGGACAGTTGCGTTTCTCCCCAGCTGACCTTGGCCGAGAGCTACATCAGCCTCCGTGTCCAATGGCCTCCTACACCTTCCACAAACAGCTCCAGCTCACCCGAGGGCACGTAACCTGCTTGCAGGTAGATGCCAGCCCGCGCTTCCACTCTCATATGGGAGAAACCACTGGCTACTGACTGAACGGTTAAGAAAAATTGTGTGTCTTGGACAGCCCTGGATGATGACTTTGGCAGAAGGCTATCAAACCCTTTCTTAGAATGGTGAATTTCTGTTTTAGAACATCCCCAAATGAATACGGCGCTAACGGGGGTTAAACTTGAGCAAGCAGAGCAACCGTACGCTAGAGATCTCACATATTTCGCATATTTACCTCTGGGGAAGGAGATAGTGCTACTTACAGGAATGTGAGGTAGTGGCACGCGTCCATTTGCTTTGGCACTTTCTTGCATCTCTCTGCGATGCTGCTTTCGGAGTCTGTACGGCGGGATCCCATCTCTGTCGGAATAAAACAACAACATGCGCTGCTTTAGCTCCTTTCTCTGAGACGTTACGTTCATTTAAGCCTCACCGCCACAGAGTGGCAGGTAGGACACCTCTTCAGGTTTGAGAAAGGCTTTGCACGCCCAGGGCGAGCGCGGCAGAGCAAGAGGAGCGTGTGCGGGGAATGATGCTCGCCCAGGTCCCTGCACTGGCAATGCCCTGGCACTGGGTGCCAGAGGGGCTTGCACAGCATCCGTGGCGGGAGCAGAGCGAGGCAGGGCTCCTGCAACCGCTGCCCTAGGCAGAGGGCAGGGAGAAGGACTTGGACCGCATCCTGGTACCTTCTATAGTTGGTTGCTTTCTACAAAAGAGCCTGTAATGTGCACAGCAAACCACAGGGCAGGCTAGGAGGGGGAGGAGGAGGAGGAGTGGGAGCTCAGTGAGCATCTACACCACGGGAACTCGGTTGGAGGACAAGGTATATATTTTCAAGAGAGGGTGGCAACTTCTCAAATGGTTTATCAAAGCGAAGGGTTAGGCTCTACTGCTCTCAAGACAACCTCTAGCTCAGTCAGAAGTGATGGTTTGATACAGAGTTACCGTGTGGAAGAACCCAGCCCTCGCCCCACAGGAGGCTGGATGAGGTTAGGGAGGGATGCCATGGGCAGTGACACCCAAGCGACCAGCTCTGCTTGGGTTTGTGCCCTTGCTGAAAAAGCTGGCGACGGAGGTCTCTGCAGAGGAAGGAGACAGTGGTGGCAACGATTCTTGGTCCTGACAGACCACGAGTCGTGTCTGTGGCTCTGCCGCATGCAGCCCTTCTGCAAAGTCGGGGGCCTGGGTGCACGTGGGTCTCCGGGACGGAGTGTCGGGGCGTCAGACCCACCAGGCTTTGCTGAGCACCTCGAATGGCAAAGCACCACTGGCCGAGCACGGCTTCAGATGAGGAAAGGAACCGCACTGTTCTCACCATTGCGACCACCCTGGTTATACCTGGGAGGAGGAGAATGTGAGTGAAGGGGAGCCCAGTTACGAGATAAGGACAAGGGTCCATCTCCTGGCAACCCCAGGTTATTCTGAGAAAATTGAACGAATGCAAAACCAAACACCAGCCTGGAGCTTGGCACTTTGGAGCTCTCCTTTTTTGTTTTACAAATTTGCATGATTCAGTAGAAGTAACCGCTCGGGAAGGCGGTGCAGTGCCACAGGAGCAGGGGGAAACAAGGAGGGGGATTTGGTTTGTCGCAAGTACCGAACAGCTGCCTCCTCCCGACCCCGCATCGCTCCGAGCAGTGCAAATGCGCCAGTCCCAACGCATCTCACGACTACACGATGTTTGCACAGGCCAAACGTACGTAGCACCGACCCCCTCCCCAACTGCCAGGCACGGCTGCTTCTCGAGAACGCAAGCCAAACAGTTTAACGAGCCCGTTTTTAAAGCCATTTGGCAAGGGAAGCACAATTTACTGCCGTGTTTCGCCCACAAACCTCCCGAGTCGCCAGGACGGTCACCATCCGCTCTCCCTGCCTGCGGCCCCACCGGCTCCCTGGAAATGCGGGCGCAGGCAGAATTGCCACCAAGTTACACCAGAAGAACGCGATTTTGTGCAGTAACCCCGGCATTCAAAATTAAACACCATTAAAAGAAAATAAAACCCGTGATTAATGACAAGTGCCTTTTAGTAGGAAGACAAATGAGAGAACAGAAAATTAGCCAGGCTAATTACAGCTCCGGCTAGTGGCTGCAGGTAATGTGGGAGGAGGAAGAACGCGTCTGGGAGCATCACCTCTGCTGCACCCGGCAGCGACACCTCACAGCAGCAGAGAAATTTCCCCAAGTGTTGCTATACCGACAGGCGATTACGATAGCTTTCATCAGGCGGCTTCATTTTCTTTAACGACAAACCTCCATTTGAGAAAATAACTCAGGAGTCACAATGAAGAAGGAGTTTCATCTCGTCACAACACGGCTTTTTCCAGACTGAATAACAAGAAAAAAACCGGCAATTTTTTTACAGGGGGGGGGGAAATAAATCTGGGAGATTATTTTAGCCATCACTGGTCAGCATCAATAGCCAACATTTCAGCTTAACCGCAGCACAAAACCTGGACACTAGAACACAACTCGCACACTAAAGCCGCAGGGCCATTTGCAGGAAAAGCAGCATTATATTAGAAGGTGCAATTTTTCTTTCTTTCTCTCCCCCCCCTTTTTTTTTTTTTTAATTCTCCACAGCAGCAGTCCCAGCGGAAAGAGCGACTTTTGTTCCCAGCACAGTAGCGAAAGGCTGATAATGGCCTCTAATCTACCCGGCTTCAAACACATGTTCAGCCCCGCTGTGCTGCCTTTGATGTCATTTTAACTAGATTCCCCAATGCCACCTCTGAACTTGGAACATTCCTTCGTTCAATGTACTGTGCCAACTCAACCAGAGGAAGCAAATTCAAAGATAAGCACTTTAATTTTATCCCAACAAAACCTTATTCAATAGATGGGGGGGAAGCAAGGAAAACCAATACCGTACTTTTGTTTTCCTTTTGTCAGGTAGCTTGCTTTGAGATATTTTCAATAGATAGAGAAATAATACATATACATATATATAAAAAAAAAAAAGAAAACTTTTTTAGAGCATATCTACTTTTAAAATAAAACTTTCCCAAACTGTTTTTCCTTGTTTCATCACGTGATCGACCAGAAAGCTCTGCACTGAAATGCAGCAGGGGGAACAAGAGTATTTTTATCGTTTATATAGTGATAACGCACTTGGTCTGCTACTGGGGAAACGCGGGGCCTTCCTCTCCTCTCCCCTCCGAACCGACCCACAGCAGCCTCTGGGGAGCAGGGAGCTTTTGCTGTGGCTCTGCAGTCGGACTCTTCTGACCAGGGCTGTCTTTGCTCGTCCACAGACAGCCTCCAAGCCCCACCGTTAAGCCTAACAAGTTGAAAATCATCACTGAGGAGCTTTTAAATTAAAAAGGTGTTAAACTTGTTTAAATACAACAGAACTCCAGATCATTCTGGATCACTGGCTGTAGGAAAGACAGGAAACAAATCCACAGTGAAGCTGCTGTTTTCTACCAGTTACTCTTAACCATCACCATCACTGAGAGACCTTTCTCACGCAAAGAGGCACAATGGGAAAGCCACCAGGTATTCTGGCCAAAGGCTTATCATCTGAGGAAAAATATCTAATCCACAAGGTTTTTTGAAGGAGCAACCACTGTCCTAAGCCCCTTCACTCCAGGGAATGGCCATCCTTACCCTGGGGCAGGACTGGCTGGAACTGGAGCAGAGCAGGCATCCCTCCAGTACAGCTCACCGGCACCGAGGGCTTCCCCAGCGCCTGGGGGAAGGCAAAGCTCTTCTCCCAACCAAGATAAACCAGGACACATAAGACCCAGAGGAAGGAATATTGTTGTTTAGCTAGACCATGGCGCTGGGCTAAACACTACCTCTTGTTTACCCATCTAAGCTCTTGCAGAAACAAAGAGAAGAAAGACATGGATCTAAGGCATTTCTGCATCAGAATTGGAATATCACACAGCGATTCAACACACTTCAGCTCCTGCCTGTTGCCTTCCCCACCTAGATTTGCCTTAATTTCCCTTGAGCGTCTCTGTTTCGACACCTCCCCCACCCCTGAGGCTGCCTCCTCTGCCTGCAGAAGATGCTGTTTGTATGTGGGGGTTATCCGAGACAGCCAGAGCCGCTCAGAACCGCAGTAAAAATCCAGCTGCAAGCCTTGGGCAGGGTCCAAGCAGCTCGGGGGGGAGGCTGAGCCCCAAAGCCCCGACCCACCACCCAACACCAGCGGTGAGCGACCCAGTCCCACTTGCGGCCACGGCACACTTGCCAGGCTGGCTCTTGCCGGGGCTTTTCACTGCGTCCTCTCCAGCCCCTGCCTCCGCACAAACCAGCTAAAACAACACAGCTGCCGTGCCGATTATAAACACAGGTTTCAGCAGAGAGGACCGGAGCTGTTTTGCCTACAAGGGCAGAGGAATTCGTATGACACAGGAAGACTGAAAAATAATCAGCGGAGCGCAGGCATTTAAGAGCAATGTTTTTTAAGCCACTCAAAAAGCAAACTCCTCAAACAACAGGGACCGATAACATATTCATTATATAAATTCAACCCATTACCGTAATAATTACCAGGGCCTGGAAAGACATCCTGTTGAAGGTCTGTCTTTTAGGCAAGCGTGCTTGTAGCTGGTACCACAGAAATGACTTTTAAAACCACTTTGGTGAGCTGGGCACTCGCGAAAAGCCTGTGCCCCAGCTCAGGAGGCCAGAGCATCGCCCAGGTCATTGCTCGCGGCTGTGCGTAGCTGTGCTGTGTGTGCAGCCGCATCCGAACCCACTCTGCCATGATCAGCACAATGCCAAAGCTTGGACGGGAGCTGGTGACAACTGCAATACATCAGAGTACGAGCAACCGCACAGTGTGTCTGCCTTCTCCAACGACTTGAGCCTTCCATCAAGCCGTGCTCTCCTGCACCCGCCTGCCTTCCTGGTTTGCTATTAGGACTCCTCAATTAGCCGACGTTTGCATCCTGACGTATTCTCCTCTGATGGAGGGTCACGGAGGTTTCTGCCTTGGGATCACACTCCGTTCACACGCTGCCTCGGAGCAGAAGCAAGATTTCGTTATTATGAAGCTTGACTGCCATATGTAAACAGCACACACAGGGAAGAACCTTGCTCATCAGCAAAACAGGTTTTTATTGCCATTTTCCTCAGAAGAGGCCTAAATTCAAAGCATCGAGACATGCAAGTCTTGTCAAGCAGCAGGAGTCCCTTCTTTAACTTGCGTCTGGTTGTTCTTCATTTTTGCTGCCTTGAGCAATTTTGCAAAAATTCCTTTGAAACTTGGGAGGCAGATAGGCTCAGTAATGCCATGTAAAAACAGAACAAAACCCGGTGCTGGAGTTTTAAAGGACGTAATGAAGAGCAAGTGCTGACAGCAGAGTCTTTGTAAGCCGAAGGTCAAGGCTGTATGTCCAGAATCCCAACCTGGGGATCAGTCTGCGTGCATCCAGTCTGAGACACACAGAAAGAAAGATCACAGCTTTACCCTTATGATTTTTGAGACTTACTAAAAATGAACCACTGAGATTGGGGTAGTTATTAGCAGAAGGCAGCACATGTACCAGTGGTAATTAAAGTCCTAGAAGCAGCTTATGGTGGGCATAGAAGGGATAAAATGCCTAAAGTAAAAAGGAGCAAAGAATAAAGACTGTGTAGGATGGTCAAACAGAAATTATTCTGCCTGGGAAAGAAATAAATTATGGCTACTGAAATAAAAATTAAGAGGGTGAAGAAGGCTGTCTGGCATAAATGATCACAACTTATCGCAGATATAACCATCAGTGCAACCCCATGAGCCTGCTGGACCAGTGGAAAAGGAAGTGCTAAAACCTAATTAATTTGGAAGAGTTCTCACATCAGTCTCTCCTGATAACAAGAAGCTACATGACCCCTGCCAGCTTCAGAGTCCTCCTCCATATAAACTGATGAATATGAAGAATTGCAGAAGGATGTGGCAAAGCAGCTGGATTTGTATCAAATGGAGCCTTTAATTAGCGGTCCTCTACAGCTTTGTGTCCCAGGGGCAACCTCCGGCTCCTGTGCCCCTTTGGCCAAGGTCTGCCTCTTCCATTTTGCAACACGACACAGATGAAGGGTGAGGAGCAGCGAGCAGAGCAGACTCGATAGCTGCTCCTACATGGCTCCAAGGCTCTGCAGAGCCAGAGACGGGCACGCTCCCGGCTCGGTCAGAGCCCCCCAGCAGACACAGAAGCCCCTTACCATGTTGCACACTCACCAGCTCACCGGCTTAACTGATGGGGAACCGTTGCAGCACCCATTAACAACGCCCGTGACACAGGCTGGAAAGTTTCTCCAACAGGGTCTGACAGCTCCTGAGATTCACAGCGACACTAAATGAGCCTCTTGGAGGACTTTGTGTTTACAGCACTGCTGTTAATAAAACTCTCTCCTAATTCTGTAAACCTGTCATCTTTCGCTTGAAGAATCAAAGGCTTTCTGCTCTACAGAACGACACTTGCATTTGCACTACTAAAAACCAGACCAAACACTGAATATTTTCCTCCAGATCCTTTTTTCCCATCACAGAGATGCAGTCACAACAAAATCTCTTAACACCTTTTCTCCCCCTTTAGAGACCATTTTAAGAAGGTACCTCACGGGTGAGATACAGGGTGCTGTCATGAGGGCCAGAACCAGAAAAAAGCAGAAAAGATTTGGAGGGTGCTTATCGGTACAAGCTCTGTCAAAGTGAGTGGTCACCAGACGTAAATTAGAACTGGCACCAATCCTACCGAAGAGCAATTCCACACCGAGCACAGCTTGGCAGCACAAACCCTCAAGAGCAGAAGTACCCAGGTGAGCAGAAAGCTCTGTCTGACACTCAAATCACTTACTACAAAGCCATCCAACATTCCCAACGCTTCTTGCACCTGGCAAGAAACATTGCAGGAACTCCAACCGAGCATCATTTACTTTAGTTCACTCAAAGCATTTTATGTTACAAATGTTTCCAGGACCAGCAAGGCTGAGTAGCCTGCATGGTGACAAAACCACCCTGCTTGAAAAGAAAGCAAGAATGATCAGGACCTTGCTCTAGTCAGATATTGCCCCCCCTCAGCGGTGGCAAAGCCTGCTGCAGACCAACACAACCGCAGCACCACTGTTAAAGACACAAGCCCGCTATTGTCCTGTTGATTGTCCCACCAGACTGGAGCTACTTACACGCTGCTGTCCGTCAGCGACATTGTATCAGCATCACTGGACATGCTCTGCTGCTCGCTGTCGTTGGCGCTGGTCGCTGGTGCCAAAGCGTAGCCCGTGTTGACATAGTAAGGGTTAACAGGCTCTCTCCACGACCCATGTCTGCAATAAAAATCAGAGTCAAATTAGAAGGACACAACCTTGACCATACTCTGCATCACTGGCCACAAAGACTCTGGCTTGAGCCCCAGCATCAGTGACAAGCTACAGAATAAGCTGTGCTCAAAGTAAGTTGCGCTGATAGAACCATGAACAATTTGACTCCTAACTGGGAGCAAAAGGGAATTCATGGAGTAATGAAGATGATACTGTTAGGGATGAAGAAGGGAGGGAATAAGACTATATGGAAGAAGCCCTGAGGATTTGTGGTGTCCATTGGCTAACTGGTTAGCGTTGTCATTCTATGAGCAAGGCAGGACATCTAAAAGCAATACCTAGACAATAAGACAGCATTCTTCTCAGTCAAAACCCTTTCAACAGTGAGGGATGTGCAGCACAGTTCACCCATTCTACACTTGGTTTTACACCCCTCTTTACTCCCAACATGTTCACCAAGCGAGGGAGGTAAAACAAGAAGCGGCTGTTGCTTACAACACAGTACCTGAAGCCGACTTCAAATGTCACACTCGGGTACATCAAACACTTGCAAATTCCCCCAGGAAGGACCATCTAAACACACCGGCTCTTCCAATGGACAATCTGTTCGTGGATCTACAGAGGCTAGTCTGTACGCAACCACACACCTTGTCCTGCAGACAGGTTAGTCAAGTACACGTGCGAGCAGCCCAACCTCCTCCTCGTCCACAAAATGGCAGAAGAGAGATGGCCTGCGTGAGCTAACTTGGGAAGCCAGTTCCTTACTCAGGAGGAGACCTGCATTAACGGCGAAGCAGTCTGTGAAACCAGCAGGCAAGAGCTCCTTCACACCGGCTGTGCCACCGGCACCGAGCAGCCACTGCTGCCAACGTGCCTCCAGCTCTGCGACATCGCAGGACAGTTGGGCCATGCAGGCATCTTGTTGTCACTGCAAGTTGCTTTGCAGTTTGCCAGGAGGAGGAACAAGCTGAAACGTTCACAACAACACAGCATCATTTAAACCCCCCACTTTCCCTGCCTACCACTCTGCATGAAGAGCGGCATTCGTAAGATATCTTGAAGTTGATAAATTCCTGGGTTTTTCAAGCTCTGTTACCAGCTCTGAAAAATCAGAGTGCTGTTTTAATTCAGATCACGCAGCTCATCAGCATGATCTTTTATTCAGTAACTCAGTAACTGGCACCTAATTGATGTGGTTTGTAATGAACCTTGTGCAAACACCTCCAAGGGGGACACATCACGCAATTGGTGCTTCCCCATTCTGCTGTGAAAAGCTTTTCTGGCTGTACTGCAACGGTCAAAGTCCTACAGACAACAGAAAACAGTCCCTGCCCTGATGAGTTTACATTCAGATAAGATGAGGAAACCCATGAGAAGCGCACCGGTGGACGGACCGGAGGCGAGGAAGACACCAGCAAAGCCAACAGTGGGCAGGGTCTGCGTATCTGCCCAGAGTACAAACACAGGATAGCAACCGCATGAATTGGGACTAGCAGACAACCCACTTAAAGTGGAGGTTTTCAGAATGATTTATGTATAATATGGTACTCGGTGTGCAAGGATGGAAGCATTACCAAAGCATTTTAAAACCTGAGTTCGACAGGGCTATAGCCTTCAGCTGGCACACTGCTCACACAGCTCCTGCTCACCCGGCCCGTCTGCTCCCAGAAACGGAACCAACCAATTTTCCTTGTAATACCAGGGATCACGGATGTTCACTTGCCACCAAGAAAAATCATATTGTTTCAGGTCCATTATGTGGTCGGTTAGAAACAAATTACCCTCCTACTATCACAAAGAGAAAACTCATATTTTGCTTGCCACACACCAACAAAAACTCCAAGCTATTTCTTCTCAGACAACAAAGCTCAGTGTAGCTGCAGAGTGGGGCAAAGAGCATCCAAAACTGAGTCAGCTGCGGTTCTTCACGACTGGCTGAGTCAAAGGGAGCCTTGCGAGGTTTCTCCATGCTTGGGTGTAGTACAGAGCTGGTTGGGTACGAACGTTTACGGGTGCCTTGGGATGGCAAGTCACCACGGACGTCATCCAGCACACAAACCTTCTGCCTGTCCCTGTAAACGTGCTCTGGAGCAACCTTCTTTCTATATCCCATCAGATTTCAGAACAGCTTTCTACAGCGAATATTAAAGGCTGGAAATAATTTGGACAAGTTCATCCTCAAAAGCAAGGTACGATAAGCAAAAGCCTTACCAGTCCCCCTTCGCCAGCTCTCCCCTTGCACAACGGTCAGTTCTGAACGTTAAGGAAGCTCTGTGCAGTGCAACCCTCCTGTGAAATCCGACATGACAGCTGCCTGACGGAGGCTGATACAACCCCTTAAACTGAGGCAGGAATGATGGATAGCTCAGGCCTTCCCTGCGGGCAAAGAGAAGGATGCTTTTTGGAGAACCCAATTAAAACGTAGCACCAACTTCTAGTGGACCTTCTGCCAGGCCTCTCTGGAAGTGGCATGGACAATTCTTGCAGTGTATTAAGAAAGCACTAAGATACATGGAACAAAATGCCCAGACAATCAGTTTCTCCTCCGCATCCACGGACGCAAAGACAGAGCAGAAGAGGGCATTTGAAGAGTTCATCAGGTATGGATCTGAGGCGGCTGAAGGAACCAAGAGCAAGCAGATGGGTGCCAGGAGGTCCCCGGCCCCTCTGGAGGCGTTGGGACAGACGGGGTCTCCTGCAGCACTCCATGGCTGTGGGCTTCCCACTGAGGACGCAGACGAGAGTTTGGTCACAACTGTTGTATTTAGCTAAAATTACTCACTTCAGCATGTATACAACAGGGCTTACTTCCATTTTAGCTCTGCCTCTAATACATCAATGCAAATATAAACCTCTGGGAAGCGTAAGTAGATGGAAAGGGTATAGGATTTCAAAGCAATCATAACAGGTTACATTACTTTTGAGGAATCCATCTGTATTCAATCCTTCTCCTAATGTTCCCTCTCCCTGACAACTCTCTTCAGCTGGCTCGTATCACTATTTGAATGTTTTGTGCCGTGCCTCTGAAGAGCGCTTTCAACATCTATTAGGAGGAAAACATTAAAGGAACATGGAGTCTAACAAAAAAACCTGGTCACTTCTGATCTGGGAGGGGAGGCAGCTTTAAAAGAGATACAGGCGCACTCAGAGCGATTTGAAAAGTCAGCTAAAAACCTCACATACCGAGCTCTATGTGCTGATAAGGGCGATAAAAGGAAAGGTGAGCATTTAAAGTTAGACTTCACAAAAATTCCTGCGGACTTCTGGAATTTTGTGGTGTCTTTTTTTTTTTTTTTTTTAGACAGAAAGAG
>Ga0065711_1030438_pt1 | contig 32509 bp, 11 predicted proteins | sample Hoacrofraction12_FD_59098 | JGI IMG/M metagenome (GOLD analysis project Ga0065711, IMG submission 59098) | Hoatzin crop microbial communities from Cojedes, Venezuela - Epithelial fraction 12 v2 (version 2) | ecosystem: Host-associated > Birds > Digestive system > Esophagus > Crop | place...
GGGGGGGGGGGGACCAAACAACCCAGTAGCTGCACTTCTGTGATGTCAATGGTAGCTGATTATCATGAGAAATCTAGTCTGTAGTATTTTGCATATCTTATCCAGTTAATGTTTCATGATAATATATAAGCAGCTTTGGCACCTGGTGCTTCCCTTTACAGGTAATTTATTTATTTTCCTTTTCTTTCTTAGTTGTACATGTTCTCTGTTCTCTTCTTACATGGTCTTTCCAACAAATGAGTTATTACATAAAAGGAGTTGATTACATTTTCCCATGTAACGTTTAGAAGAATTACAAGGCCGCTAGTATGACTTTATGCAGAGCTTTGTGCTGAAGGCATTCTATGAACACTCTCAAGTGGTAAGAATCACAGAAAAGTAAAAAAAAAGAAATGCCATTTTCTTACATGATATTAGGTTTAGGTGGAAGATTGTATGGTCTGTCTGCTCAGCTCTGTCAGTACTGAGGTGTTTGTGGGAACACACCGAAGAAAAACTGTTAGGATAAAGAATTGGAGGCAACAATGGCAATTGGAAGTGTTTTAAGTGTTCTGAGGTAGCTGAGTAGGAATTTCCAGGACAGTAAATTCTGACTTAAGTGTCTGTCCTCTAAGTTGTGCTTCGAACGCTGAAGTGTTATTTTAAATCAGGCTACTAAAGCTTAGGTGGGAGTGGTATAAATCCAAAACAGTGATAGTTCTATATTCCTCAGGTGCAGTGAAGAACAGCAGAAGCAGACCTCCAACCTCCCTCCCCCACACCTTCCCCTCCAGAGTCATAACATTTTTCTTTAGGAAAAGTGAGACTTAGATTTAAAAAGACTACCAGAAAATCTTTTCAGCTTATTTCTAGAATTTGGCCAGTGTTCAAATGTAGTAATTAACTCATCCCCAAAGAAGGTGACTTTTCAGATCTTTTCTAAAGATAAAATTCTTTCTCTTGCAAAGGGAATTTCAGGAGCACTCCCTCGAGTGCCGCGCACACTGTTTGGCGATGCATGGCAGGAAGGATGCAGTCCATATGCTACTGTGTGACTCACAGGAGAGAATGCCCTCGGTGTAAGGGGATGCTGTCAGCTTACCCTGCTTTTTTAATTTGAGTTTATTTGCCTGTAGTTGTTCTTCTGGAAACAAGATCAACTTAAAAAATTAGCACCCAAGCCACTTTTAGCAGACATGGGTATTTAGCTGAAAGAAAGCAGAACCCCGTGACGTTTTTCACGTTGCTCTGTTGCAGTCATCTGTCTTGGCCAGAGCTGAAGACTGAGCCTGTAGTTGCAAAGCCTTGACTTATCTGTATGTCTACAGAGGTAATTGGGATGGCAACACAGTCTGTCAGAAATTAGTTTGTGTTATTCCAAACATTCGCTAGTTCCAGAACAAATGCGAAGTGCCTGTTTGAGACATGTCTTCAGAAACTGACATTAATGTGTCCAGACGCTTGGTTTGCAGCAGGACCTGCCTACCATCTCCTAGAACTGTAGGGAAAGGGCTTGTCAGAGCAAGCACAGATACTGTTCTCTGTATGGTCTTGGAAAGTGCATCCGTGTGTTTCTGAATGTCCTTACCAGCTCAGGGCACCATGGTGGTGAGAACTGCAGTCTTTGGAGGTGCTGAGAGTGTGCAGCGTTTTTGATGTCGACTCTTCTGTTTGCTGTGAAGGCTCTGCACCTTTGAATCCCAGCTAAGAGCAGGCTGCCTCCAGACAGGAAGAAATTGGCTTCCCGGTGTTCCTCCAGGGATGCTACCTGCCTTACAGCTCTTCTCGTATGTTCTTCAATCCACTTTAAAGCAGTATTAGGAATTTTCGTTCATACCAGCACAAACACATGTTCGTTGAAGCCAGTGGGAGCCCTGCACCTGTGCTACATCCCGCTGCCTTTAAAGTCAGCATCACAAGGTAACCACACAGCACTCAAGAACGAGGTTCTGTGCAAGTCTTACACTTATTTCTTTAGCGAGCACATTGTTGCTCCAAAACAACAGGGAGACATGATGGGCATGGACAGTTGTATATTTGTAAGTTAAAAAGTCCTGACCAACAGAGAGTGAAATAAACTACACGTTATATCATGAACAACGGCCAACTAAATCACCCCTGATTATTCCTGACATCAGCCTCTGGGATTCCCTCTCTCCTCCTGAACTCTGTCCTGTAAGAAGAATTTACAAAATACAAAAATTGCCAACTGCTATTCAAATGATAAGTAGTGCATGATAATTGCATTTTATACGGTGATTAATTAAAAATAACCATGCAAATATCTAATTTAAGAGTCACTCAATACACTAAGTCTTCAGACACTGCCTAGATGCCCTAGGCATTTGATGGTTAGGCAATTTATTCGAGCTTTCAAAATATTCTCAAAATGTCTAAGATAATGAAGGCTCTTGAAAAAGTTCCAGCTAGCTTGGAATATATAAACAGAGGTTTCGGAACAGTAAAATAGCACTGCATATATTTGCATTTTTGAGCCCAAGTACCCTATGTATGCATAAAAATAGACCAGGAAGGGAATAATAGAGATTCTAAATAATCTGAATATTCAGCTGCAGTACATAGCAGTCTAGTTCATAGGTTATTTCATTGGCTGAGGAAAAATAAATATAGTCTTACTTAGACTCAACTTCTTTTTTTCTTTAAATAGGAAGCTTTTTATACGTACGTAGACAGGGACTTTGCCTTATTCACAAATAAACATAGTTGTATCAGGAGAGCTATTTTATAACTGTGACTTCATTCAGATATAGTGAATTTTAATCAGTGAAATTTGCAACTTACAGTACAGATTGCAATGGCCTAGAGGAGGAGACATTAAAATATACAATGTAAAGAAAATTTTCAGAAAGTAATGAATAAAAACTTACAAAAATATAATTTACCATTTTTACCAATAGAAAAATAATGTTAATACTTGAAGTGCTATTTTAGCATCTCATTCCATATGCCTTTTTCGGTATAATTTTTATTGAAATTAGTCAACAAATAGCCCAAAACATGAATGAATATGCATCCAAGAAAACTCTTGCATTTAATTTCATGTTTCTGCTTATATAGAAAACAGTACTGTAATGACTATTGCCCCTATTCCTCCTAGACAAAATAGTTGCCGTTTCTGTATCATACAAGAGAATATCTTCTGCTCCACAGCATCATACTCTCATAACATACCTTTTTATTTTAAGTCTCTTTACCAGATACCCAAATATTTTCCACAGAGGTGAATGAGTCTTGAATTATGACAAATGGTCTTAAAAGCATTCTCTGCAGTGGGGCAGCTTCACCCCAGTAAAGGAATAACCGATACAGCCATCTCGGGAAAGAGTGATGTTTTAAGGGCATTAACCATGCCTTTCTGGGCCAATTGAGAATTGTTTCATCTCCGAAACTGTTCCAGTAAATTTTACATATACAGCAAGTTTATCTGCAGAAATATTCTGGTATTATTGAAACAGATAAAATTTAGATCAATAAATGCAGAATGTACTTATTTTTCCATGCATTAGTGATGTTCTTACTACTCTCTAAATATTCTGCTCAATTTTTCAAAAAATTAATTCAGTAATAACAGATACTCATTTTCTGGCACTATTCTAATTTACAGAAGGCTATAAATAGTGATAAGCTTCTGTACCTGCAAACACTTCACAAGCATAAAAGTAAAATTAATTAGTTGTAGTATTAAATATGAAGTATTCCTTTAGGTTTTATAAATACTGGTATTGCTTGCCACGTACAGTGAAGCCCACAGTAGCTGGGATTATATGACACTTTCCACTCTTCTCCAAAATTAGTTTTACACACAGGATAATTATTTTGCTTTTTAATGTTTAAATGAGGTTGACTGTTTAAACACTTTAGATAGCAGCTGTAGAGAGTCATGAACAGGAGAGACAGAAAAGATATACAGTGGTACATTATTTTTTTTTTAGTTGTTACTTGTTCATACAGAACTTGTAGCTTGTTTTGTAAAAACTTGCAGTATAGTCTTTTTTCTAAGTTCTAAATGACTGAAGTATTTCAAGTGTTGGGATTCAGATTACTTCCCACTGGCGGTACATGTTGTAGATGCATCAACACTGGAATTTCAGTGCTTACTAAAACCCCTCTTCGTGTGTCCAGAAATTATATCTTTGCTGTCTGTTATTTTGATACTTTCCTCAAATTACAAGAGCTTTTTCTGTTTCCTGGTGACCGGCCACTGGGGGTGTCTGGTCTAGATTGAGACATATTTTATAGACTTTACTAGGTGATACTTTGAAAACTGTAATAATTACAGAGAAGTATTTAATAAGCTCTGTCATCTCATAGTATTTTCTATTTGGTTCTAAACAGAGATGCTTTTTCATTAAGCTAGGGTCCTGGGGTTTCATTAGGAGTGTGTGCAGTCCATAATCGCTTTAAATTTGGATAAGGTGCCAGAATAGATGTTTATGTATTCTGACTTCCCAATGCACCTCAGGCCCAGTTTTAGGACTCTTAATGATCCTTGATAAATTACCTATATGAAAATATCCTGGATCTCACCCATAGTCCAACAATTAAAAGTGATTCCTTGTTTCTCCTAGATATTTGAATGAAAATGAAAAAACCCAATAGAATAATAAAATAATCAATAAAACAATAAAATAACAGAAAGAAAAGCATAATACATAACTTCAGCAAAATATTCTATTACAATTCCTTCTTTTGATAACTTCTCCCACACTAAAAGTCCCCCAGATGGGTTTCATCATAATATCAGTCAGAATCAGGTATGATCTGAGGTCAAAATCAGTCACCATCAGTTGAATATCTCCAGTATGTAAAAGAGAGGTGTACTGTTCTAGGTATTTCTACTATTTCTCTCTAGTTTTCTCATGGTTATTTTGGCACTCAATGGTTTTAATGCTTTAGATTCATAAGTTTGCTTTATTTGCACTTGGTATTTGGCAGATTGGCTCTGAGCATGGAAATTATTTCCTGGGAAGCTTGAAACTCAATAAAAACATTGCTGAGAACCAACAGAGTAAGGAATAGATTTGCTGGTTTTGGCAAACCACTATATATTCAGCACTAAAAAGGTCTGTTTCACATCAGTCAGAGCACGAGAGATCTGGCTAGGACCAGGAAACAGTCAGTGACCCAAAAGCATCAGTGTGCTGCCTTCCAACCGTGCCTTCTTTATTGAGAAGATGACAGAGGACAAGGCTACTTTGGAAGGCGTATTACTGGTCTGAGCCTCCTGCGTCTGTGGTCAAGAAGTGCATGAGTTCCCCTTAGCATCCTGCTAACACCTGATTCCACCCTTTACCAGCAGCCCCTCCAGGTACAGTTCCACCCTGGGCTCTGCGTGGGCAGACGTAGGCAGTGAGTCTGAAACCGTCATGGCATTAGGCAGACGCTCGCTCCCTTTGTCTTGGACATCTACGCTTGTCTCCTATGTGTACACAACAGCTACATTTAGCCTGTGGAACAATATGATTCAACCAAGTTGCTAATTCTGGCAAGCCTAAATTACAGCGCTAATCAAATCGCTATTCGAATTGCTTGAATGTGACTGATATTTTTCTTCCTTTTTTTTTTTTTTTTGCTAATTTTGAAATTTGAATGAAATGGGAAACTGACTAACAGGATGTTTCACTGAGCTTGTTCTTTTCTTTTGGAGTATGTAAATGTTACATGTCCATTAATATATAAAGAGTGTAAACATAACTGTAAATGTTACATGTCCATTAATATATAGAGTGTAAACATAACAGGTGATTTTATTTCAGAATGATAACAATGACACCATCTAACTCTTTGTAGTTTTTTCGTTCTGTACGTTATCTTCTGAATTATTGCTAAAGAATTTTAACATAATAATTTTATATAAAAATTCTGCAGGGAAAAACACCTAAACATTTTCTAAGCTCATTTACGCTTTTTACAGACCCAGTTACCATAACAACTTGAATTGTTGCTATAGTAATATTCTTTTATTATGAAACACAGTGTTTTTTGTACACAGGGTATTTTCATGTGCATCTTGACCTTCAAAATTAAAGTTATTTAAAAATATTTTCTGGAGTGTATTTCATAGTTTCATAGGACAATATACGAAAGGCATAATTTAAAAAAAAATGAAGTTTGGTCTTTACTTAGAAAAAATCAAAAAGCTTCTCCACAGAAATAACTGAAATCTTACATACTTGTATTGTGAGGGTCCTTACTATCCTCCTACACGTGTATTTTTTTTCTACCCCCTTAATTTGTTGGCTTATGAGAAGTAGAAAAGAAAGATTTTTTTTTTAAAAAAGCTTATTTTTGCTTCTCACATGTTTCTCTTCTCACATTTACAAGGGTGTTAGTTACTTCAAAGCCGATTATTTCTATTTTTATGTGTAAGAACCTGATGATCCAAAAAAAAGAAAAAAGTGCAGGTTTTTAGGAAATGCCTTTAGTTTCAAAGAAAAATAATAAAATATACATAGGAAGTATACTAAAATAACAATATGCAAATATAATAAATATATAAATACTACAATCTGTATTATTGCGTATATCACTTATAAAAAAATAACAGTTTGCACTTTTGTATGCGGCCTGGTATAGGTTATGAGAGATATATCTAAATTTTCTGTAAAATGATTCTTTTCTTCTGGCCTCAACAATAAATTGCATGGATATTGTATTTTTCTACCAGCTTCTCTTAATTTCTCCCTTTGCAGGTTCCTATTTTGTTTTCTCCTTTGTGGAAATTTGTCTTACTTTTGTTGCATAATAAGAAGTGCTTCCCAGCTCTTACTCTGGGTCTCCAAGGATAGAAGACACTTGGTCCCCAGTACTGTATTCTAAAAGAGAGACCTAGCAAAGGAATCAAAGCAGTTAAAAGTTAAGTTCTCTAAAGCAAACAGTTTCTTTAAAAACAAAGAAACAAACCACCTGAAACAATAAAATTTTAGGTCTGATGATACTTCTGATATCTATTGTTAGGATCATCTTTTCCCCTCTAGTGCATCCTGCCTGAGGGCCACGTGTTTTGAAGGTGCTTTTCGGGGAGGTGAGAGATGTGCGATGGAGAACTGTATGTTTCCTCCAATTTTTTAAATGTTGCTTTGGCTTGTAGGCTCTGTGGTTTAGCAATGGCATCACAACCATTCTGAAAACAAATGATTGCTACCAGTTCTTTTTCTTGCGAGTCTCATCCTTTAAAACACAAAATGAAAAATTTAAGAACATCAAATGGAGTACTTTGGGGGATCTACTGGAAGAACATGTGTTTTGCAGCTCTTAAGCAGGCTGAACATAAGTACTGAGCAGTGAATTTTTTTTCAGAATTAAGACATAAGTAAATAGCTTTAAGATCTAAAACTTCTTTAGAAGACAGTGTAGTTAAATGGTGTTACAAGATGGAATTTGAGTGGATTTTAACATTTGCAATTTTGGACTTGGACTTTTGGAAAACTCCAGCCAGGTCCTGAGTTCGATGTTTTCCTTCCTGGTGTTAGTGATACCATTTCTGCAGTTGTAATAAATGTGGGTACATTTTCTATGTGACACCACATCAAGATTGCAGAATATCTTTGTCCTGATGTGAAATGTGTTTAACAAGTACAATATCTCAATATCAAAGTTTTCTGGTACTGAGCATCACTTTAGTTGACACTGCTTCAGCATAGCCAAAGCTATACCCTCCATAATGAATCCACTAAGCTAGCTCACTTATCTCTTGGTCATAGACAACTGTTTTTGATGGATTTTGTGTAGAAGACTACAATCACTAATGAGACACTATTCATTTGAGCAATTATCTTCTTCTCTGATTACGAATATATTGACCTATATATACATAACAACGCTAGGAAAACTGGAGGCAATCTTTGAGTGCGTTTTAATGCCATAATTGCAAAATCTACAAGAGAGTTTTATTTTTCTAGAAAGCAGGCTCACAAGGCATATATGTTGTGAAGAATTTCCAGATTATATTCAGTTATTTTCTATATGCACTTTTGGCATTTTGTGGATTTTTTCATATATTCAGCCTTTTCAAAAATACTCACACTTTCAGCAATTTAGCCAATAAAACACCAAAATTACTTTCGGTACTGTCTTTCATTATTTTTCATTTTCATCTTACCATCATTATTTCATTTCTCATTACTGTCTAGTCTGACACTATATAATAGGTCTTTAGGAGAAACAGTGTTAGCTTTCAGGTGGGTATTAGACCATTTTTATTCCTAATATTTATCTTTATAAGAGTATATCTACTATATAGGCAGTGAGAGCCTATAACACGTTACTAGTTATATACATCTAGCAATTCACAGCACACATACTGTCAGCATCTATATATTGTCCTATTTCTGTATAATACCATCAACAAACTGCAGGAGCAGTACTGCAGTTGCAAATTTACAGTCACAACAAAGAGGCAGTGAAGCGATTACAGTCATAGGTCTTTGTTTTAATAATGTGAAAATTTATCTTCTACATGCTGAGAGCAAAAGTTCAACGGTAGTTATTCTAATAGCTTTTCTGATAAGTTGTTATTATACAAGAAATGTATTAAGTCTTTGGTTTTATATTTGCATTAGAGGGTATACTACGTTCAACAAGGGTTTAAATAGTCTATATCCGTGAAATATTTTTATGCCTTGAAATGGCCTGGATCATAGTCAGTGACAGTTACTCGTCTCTGGAAGTATTCCGTTTTTCTTATTAGAAAAAATGAGGGAGTTCTTAACAACAACAAAAATTAATTTGGACTTAAATCTGGTTTCCCTTTATCTTAGTACATAATAAATTCTGGGAAAAACAGTCACCTCCATGAGATCAAAATCTGATGCTAACACTGGGTCTGAACAGAACTGTGTTTTACTCCCAATTACGTCTTGTGCAAAGGCTGTTGGAATAGAAGATTGTGCTTATGATGCTGCAGGGGAAGATTTGTGTGCAGGAGCCAAAGAGCACTCCTACTTGCAGAAGCCAGGCAGAGGTATTCCCAGCCCGAGCCTGCCACCGTATAGTTCTCCTGTCCTTGAAGCAACATCAAATGATCAATGTCATGTAGAAAATCCAGGACCTGGAAGGGTTCCAGTACTGTGTTTGCAAAGGTCAGTAAGATCTGTAAGTCAGCCTCTGCTCAGGTTAGAGCAATGTGGCTGCACTGTATAAAACTAGATGTCATTCAGCCGCTAATATAGGTGCCTGGAGCATGTGTTAGGGAAAATGCTACACTGTAAGCATTTCCTGAAATACACAACTCCTAAATTTTAATGTTAGAGGGTTGTGGGGACAGAGGGCTTAACAGGTGAAATGAACAACCACGAGAGACAGAAGATTGACTTGATTCTTGTATACTGTTATCTGTTTATTTCCTTGAGAAGTTCTGTACAGAATGAATCTTCTACTTTTCCCGTTTCTCTTCCTGAATCTTGTTTTGCACTAGAGATACCATAGTAATGCTGTTTGCGAGTCTATGCTCTCCTTTGCATTTGAGATACTAAAAATGCTAATTAATGAGCTTTCTTTCCAGCCCCACCCCCCTTTACATTTGTAAGCATTCTGTAAGCCTGCCAGAACAGTCATGCAGTACTTGTCAAATAAGCGCTTTAAGAATTAGCTTGTATTTTCAAGGTCAGGAGAACTTTTTTTTTCTTTAAGTTATGCGCTTTCTAAATACAGTCAAGGAATTTTCTGGAGCTTGTTTTGCTCTCTTAGCATGGCCATTTTCAAGGCTTTAATGAAAAACCTGCTTCTCAGTGAGGCAGTGCAACTAACTGCTCATGATGTTCTTTTAAGTGTGAACGGAAAGATATGCAACAATGTTGGGCTTTATAGTTAGTTGTAGTATTTTTCTACAAATAAATCAAAGTGCTTACACAGAAAATTAGGTCTAAATTATCGTTACAAAAACGATGTTTTACCTTTCAATGGTCTTGGGACTGGAGACCCCAGGCACTAAATTTAGTCCCATAAAGTTCCACTTAGACTTCCAAAATGAAAAATGTGGTCTATTACCGTTTGAACCTCAGTATTAGGATCAGTAGTGTCAAGGCAATAGCTGATTCCTAACTCTACACAAAGACCTATCGCTCATTCCAGGTGGTCTGCGGCAAGAGGGCAAAATGTCCCATCACATTAGACAATGTTACAGTTGTGAGGGTCTTGGGGCTCCGGTGGCAAAACTACATATGATGAAGTCAAATGAACACTGCTTTGGTTTCTCCTGCAAGTCTTAGTATTTTCTGTTGGAGGATGTTGAAGATAATTTTTGTGTGCTAAATTGCAATTCTGTTAATGTGAAACCTAGTTAAACTGAGCATTTGCCACCTTTCATTCAAAATTTAGAAATCTCTAGGACTGTCCTTTTCAGGATTTTCTTCAATGTTAGCACAGGTGAGGCTAACTGGAAATTCAGAACATCATGTGTCTGCTTTCTCTGTGGATATTTTTTTTCTGTGAGATAGAACCACAGTTTTACAGCTGGGTTTTTTTTCATCAATTAGCAATAATACATATGGAGCTATAATAACAGCACTCAACATTTGTCACCCAGGAGGTCAGGTGGTAAAATATCTATCAATACCTTCCCTAGTGAGAGAAAAGCGTCATGCAACTTAGATAAACTATCAATTTTTATTAATTAGCTACCATAGATTTTATTTTTACATGCTCTGAGATGAAATATTTTGAAAAGTCTGCATGCACTCTGCTCAGTTCTCTGCAAAACCTGTCTGTAATATTAAACTAATAGAGCACTTGCACATTATAACATTCCCATCACCAAGGACAAATTAGAGGTAGTAGGTAGATCATAGTTGACTTTAATGATATCTGAGAAATAAAAATGTAATACTGTAGTAAATAATAAAATGCATCATCCATCAGTTCTGTGAATCTTATGGCAGTCTAACCGGAACAGTTGTTCCTGTTACTGTCAAATTTGTTCTGCTCATATGAAAAGAAATAAGCCAAGGCAGAAGGATTCCTTTGTAACATACAGATCCAAGTTGGAATCATTTCATGTCTACTTCACCAAAGATTTTGAAGGACAAATAAACATTTTACTGTTCAAATGGCTTGTACATGTTCAAATTACTTGTAAATGTTTTGGAGAACTGTTAATCTCCCCGAAACATGAAAGCATCCTAAAAGTTACAGATCTGTCTTTGGACCATATACCTCCATTTTTTTTATCTTGTTGAATTCAAATGATGTTAATGGAACTATATAATTGACTTAGACAAGATACTGGGAGATTGGTCTTTTCTTTTGTTCTGAAAAAGTATCATCCTTGAATACTAGATTAATTTAAACTTTAAATCTACTTCGTATATTTCCCAATAAATCCAAATAACTTCAGTTAAGTTACTCTTTCTTACATCAATATTAATTAGTGCACAGTACGGTCAAGTTTATCCTTTTTCACAATGAAGCAGTTCAACTACAAGTCTACTTTATGTGATATTTTATTAACTTACTCAAAAAATTTTTTATAATTGTTTATAATAAAAGATGTCTCTCAAGGCTTAGACACCTTAAAATAAACACTTCAAGAACCACCTTACTGAATTTAAGCAATTCTGTTTCCCTTGTAGCAGTGCCTATATGTAACTAAACAAAAATTGTCTGAAGCCAAAATGATGGAGGACAACTGCTAAATAATTAATGGTTGTATAGAAGACCTTCAGTCGTCCAAAGTAACCCTTTAAGGGACTAATGTCAAAAAACACGAGCTTGCCATTGATTTCTGAAGGCAAAGGATATTCAGAACTGGTGAACAGTCTTAAACTGCTTGTTAAGAATCAGAGATAAATTAGTCTGTAGTTTTTAGGGGATACCTGAGAGGTGGGGTCATTGTGAGAAGGGAACAGGATGAGAGTTACCTTTGTGGTGTTGACACATGAGGAAGAATTAATAATAATAATTAAATATTCTTGAATAATTGAAGAAATTTTAATAATCCTAGATTGGAAAGAGAAGCTTGACGATAAGAACTTGATACAAATAAACTCCCCATTCATCATGACTCTCACTTTCTTGATTCCTAATGATTCCTAGCACAGTAAAATATGAGTCAGTAACGACAGCTCAATTTTATGCTTTTCAGCAGTAGTACTGAGTCTTGCTCACAAATGAGAAAGCTTGAAGCCCATATTGTTCCAAAGTTCCCCCGCAACAGTGATTGTGCATTTGCATTACTGCTCATATTTTCTGTTTATATAACAGCAGAACCAACAACCCATTCAGTGCCTTCTGAAACACAAGTGTGTTATTTTTGAAAATTAATGGTTCTGCAAAGAATACAAAATTAAGAAGCCTATATTACTACATTTAACCTGATTCAGTGCCCTACGCTTAGAAGAAATGTAAAATTTGGCATTCTTTTGAGTTCTGTCACAATATGAACCAAAAGCAATTTATTTATAGAGCCTACAACAAAGTAGAATGAAAACCAGACCAACATTATCTTGACCTAGTAGAATCAAAGGCACCTTTTTGTCAGGTAAGCTACAGGTCAAATTATGGGGAACAGTGGTATAATTGTTGGCTCTGGAAGATTTAGGAAGACTATCACAAAAGGAAGGTGATGGTTAATGGCAGCATTTATGATGGGTACTTGCGAGGTAATGGAGCCTGCAGTGGTTAGCATGGCAATAAGCTAGAGCTAAGCCATTATATTCAAAATAGTATGTAACTGTAGCCAGGAGGTAGCCATAAACTTGAAGATTACAGCACAGGATATTCAGAGCTGTCTGAATAGCTGTTTCTTGTTTCATTATAACCAATACACAACACAAATGTGCAAGAGAACATCAAGGGCAGCCATAACTTTTCTTTATCTTTGTATTTTGTTTGATTACTGTGGGACATGGGTTTCATTTCCCTGTTAATGCATTATTTTTTCCCACTAACACTATGAACATATCTAAATTGGCTCTGATTATGTCTGAATCCAGGAATTGCAAAGGAATACAAATATGGTGTGTTACAGTATGTAGACGTTTAGCATGTTCTATCCAAAAGATGTTGCTGAAATGTTGGTTATAAGAACTTGTTCTAAAATTTGTATTGATGGGGGTTTTTTTAGTAGCTTTTCATCTCTGAGGCTATTTTAGTGATTAAAAAGTAATAAATTCTAACATTGTGAAAAACATTTAGTTTGTGTAATAGATTTCAGAGTAGCACCTGCATGTGGGGGAAAAGAAGGGAGAGAAGCATCATGTGCAAAATCAGGATGCAGCAAGCAAACCACACAGACATCACAGGAGATAAAGTACTCTAAGAAAATTATAGTGACTAGAAATTTTGGGGTTGATAAACATAGAGAGAGAATTCTTAGCTAATTCTAGAAATTCCAAGGGAAGCTATCATCTTTCTAAGCAATAATTCTTTAATAATGTATCTTGAGTAAACAGCTAAGAATTACAAAATAGTATGTTATGCACTGATATAAAGATATCAGAAAGATATAAAAAACAAACTTAATTTTTCATAAGGGTTTTCTTTTTATGGGTAAAACGATAATCTTTAAAACATAGGAGATCCTTCTCCCCTCTACTTAGCACTGGTAAGACACATCTGGCATGCGGTGTCCAGGTCTGGGCTCCTCGGTACAAGGGAGATATGGGCATAGCGAAGACAGTCCAGCAAAGGGCCATGAAGATGATTTAAGTTTTGAGCATTTTTCATACGAGGAAAGGTTGAGAGAGCTGGGACTGTTCAGCTCAGAGAAAAGAAGGCTCAGGCTTATCCATGTGTATGAAAACCTGATGGTATGGACAAGAGGGAAGTAAAGACAACAGATGGTATTTATTATTGCTGCTTTTCATGACTGCCCCTAATAGATGTCACATGAAAAAAAAAATACGGATCTTGGTAGCTATAGGCAGCTCCAGTTAAATAGTTACAAATAGTGTGAAGGTTATTGTATCTGATTAGACCAGGAGTAAGAGAAAATACTGCTATGGTTAGGTTAACGAAAATGAAAAGGCAGAGTTCTGGAGATTTCCACTCTGTAAGGAAATGTGCCATGATAAAGAAATAAATTTTGCATAACTTCTTCTACTCCTGAAATATCAGATTAGAGTGGACCAGGTTTTCATAAATTGAATTCTTGTTGGTGTCCAGCATCTCCATGGTAAACACTGTGGTAACGCACAGGAAGAGGGAAAGAGGAAAGCAGACAAATAGAAATAATATTTGGGAAACCTTCATAAAGGCTTTTATAATGGTAATTGTCTTATAAATATCTACAGAAGCCGAAAATCTCAGTGGACGTCTGATAATAAGCATAATTAGTAAGAAGTGCAGAAAATTGCACTGCATGGTTACTACTCCCTGGGGAAGGTATATTCCCTCCATGCAAGATTATAGTTTCTGTCTGGAAACTTAAGGCCAATCTAATGGACACTGACAATTATCTGTGTCTTACAAGGCTATTTTTTCTTTCTTTTTTTCTTTCTTTCTTTCTTTTTTTTAACAATCAGCTGTATTTATATTAGTACTTTATACATGATTTACTTGCAGAACTTGCATAATTCCTGAATTCATAGTGTAGCTTCTTGACCCAGTAACTACAATGATTCAGTTGCATCATACCACACAGCTTGAGGCTACATCGTACCACTGCTTGTTATAGGGCATCATTTTCAGTTCTGTGCAAGATGCAATATTCAAACAGTAACACTCACACTGTTTTTCAGCATAAAACAGCTGCCACATGTAAGTTGTTGTTCTCTCAAGACGGTATGTTTGGACAGCAATTCCTGATTGACGGAAAGGGTTTTCAGCGGAAATGTGCTGTCCTAAGGAGGAGTGGCATATGAATGCTTTTGTATTTCCAGCTATTTGACTAGTGTAGCACTTTCAGATCATTAGCATTTCTTGACGGAAAGGTACAGTTCACATCAATTCAAAAGTCTACAAGCAAGAATTGCAGCAAGGCAGGCTCATTCCCATAGCATTGCTTCAGCTTTCTTACTAAGTGGAGATCTTCCTAAAACGTGTGATAATCCCTCAATGTCTTCAGGGCAACATAAATAGTAATGAAATTTTGGAAGTCCACAAAAATGCCTGTACAATGAACTAATAACTTTAAGTTAATTAGTTGAGGAAAGCGTGTGGTCAGGTTAACTTGGTGATGTGCTGAGAAATTGAAAGACCAGTCTATGGTACTGTAGTCTGTAAGAATCTGAGACAAAGCAGGATTAAAATTAGATAAGATCATTTGTAACATGGTATTTAGTGATTGCTATACGTTTCGGTATTTACTTATCACATAATGCAGATTTTTTTTTTTTACCGTAGCCCAAAGGAAAAACACTTGAATATGACTTGCTAAAATTGACCTTTACTTACACATCGTGACTTTTACATGACGGTATTATGATAAACTGACTCTAGCTTCACACTTATTACTCAACCCTGACCTTTGGTTATATTAGAATATTGCTTTCAACCAGACTAAATAATAATGTCTCTGCGAATGTAAGGAACTGGCAGATCCGAGATGTCAATTGCCAGCTCAATTTTCCTTTCACCTGGGAGTACAGCATGTCACAGTGCTTTATTGATCTAAGAGCCATTAGAGTTCAGTGTTATAGCTCTTTGGTTCTCCACACAGTGCAGTACAGTGCACTGTGAAAGAGATGAAGCACGAGATGGAGCATGACTCCAGTCAAGACTGGTCAAAATTTGGAACGACTGTTTCATCAAAATTAAGTATAATTATTTTGAAATTATTTTGTTTCCTCTGTTGGAACATGCAGCCAAAAATCTCTTAGGAAAGATATTAAAAAACACCCTTCCAAAAGTATTATTTTATAGTATTCTTAGTGTATTCTGGAAACAATCTGTTTTTGAGATTTAAGTGCTTAGTTTTGATGTTATTGGAACACTTCAAACAATTGCATTGTTGCAACTACATTATGCTCCTTTTGAGTACTCTATAGTACAATATTTTCATTTCATGCTTGAATGTAATACTCAAAATGAAGGGCATCATTTCACTGCAAGGAAAATTCTTGAGAACTTTTTTTTCCTAAATGTGAGTGATGTTGATAGATTTTGCTGATATGTTTTGATTTAATAAAATCAGTATCCTCTGACAGAAACAGTTCAGGTAATTCAGAAGTTTCCAATCTGTTGTAAACTAGAGGATAATAATGAATAAAAGCACCTCCTTGTCACTTCTGCTCATCATGCTTCAGAAGAGTGATTGTGTTTCTGTGTCAGAATGACTTTCAAGTGGCGCAGCAAGTTCACGTGCCTTTGCTTTTCAGATAGGGACTGAAATCAGTAGGATTTTTACTTTAGAAGGGACTAAGATTATAATCCTAAAGAAACTTGCATTATTAAAATAATAATTCATTTACTTAACGTATATGAAGATTAAAGAGTTTGGCCCAATATTGTTATTATTTTGGTTGTGCCAGGATTCTTCTGGATACTGAAGAGCATGTCTGTTAGCATTCAGGCCTAAGCCAATTTTTAAACATGTTAGCTGTTATTGAGTCTTACAACAACTTGTCATATGCTTCTGGCTACTGTGCTGCTATGTGGATAAAGAGCAGAGCAGCTTTTTTTTCCTTTTTAAGAGGCTCTGTAACTTATATAATTTAATGGTTTCATATTTAAGATGCAGATTCAGCTATGTTGTTTCTATCCTAATTATTTTTAAGGTTTCATGTTGACTGAAAGCGAAAGTGACCAAGTAGGTAGGCATTCGTAATATAGAGACATTTTAACAAGGTGTTTTCTAGAAGACACATTGTTGAATTCTTTTATTCTTCCAATGAGATTTAATTAGTAGTGGAAAAAGAAAGGATAATCTCTCCACAGATTAGCAGTGTATAGTTTGTGGTTTAATATTTCCTTCAGACTAAATACATATTGGTGTTTTTAATATTTTAGGCAATTTTGTGTAATTATTTTAAGCGTACTTTTTTCCTTCCTTACTCATGGTGGAGAGAAACATACTTTAGAATCTACCAGAGCAACTTCATAATGGAGGTGATAAGCAAAAGAAAAAACATTTATATTGTCTTAGATAGCAAAGTCTTTGAAATTCCCATTTACTAAAACCTAAATTTATGATTATTATACTTGAAGACATAGTTATGTACTGTACATAATGTTTTACACTTGAAATATTATATTTAAAATTCACTGGTAGTCATTCCATCTTCACAAAGAGGTCTCCAGCCATCTTTCTTTAAAATCGGAACTGTTCACAACAGATTTAGGATTTCACTAGTTTGTTGGCAGCAACAAGGTTACCTTTAAAATATTCACGTTAAAGCAGAGGTGCTTTCTGGAAAAAAATTCAATATGTGATGCTTTGAAAGCAGCTATCAGTTAGCAAAACGGTTGTAGAAAAAGATTCCTCCTAACTATTCCTCATTTCATTTGATTGATTGATCCGATAAGGCCAGTACAGCAGCAGCAGTTTGTTATTCCAAGCACTCTAAACTTAATCTCACTTAAGGAAAAAAAAAAAAGAGGAAAAAAATCAATTGTCATTTTCAGCTTTTTAGAAGACTCTGCATCTTATTTTACAAAACAAATACTTGTTCTTATTATGATGGAGGAAATAAAAATGCAACTTCTGTCTAGAAATTGCTGCTTAGCTTATTGCTGTTTTATGAGAGTTTCTTCCCCCTGACTGAGAACACAGTTTAATTGCTCAATAAAATTGTAAGGTTTTAAGACAAAAATTCTACTATAAAATTAAATGAGATTTAAAAAATGTATGCTAAACAATGTGTCAGTTCATTACGCCAGTGCTGGTGGTTTGGCTGAGAATTAAAGGGTCGGATTCATTAAAACTATACTGATGTCAGATGAAGTTGAGACAGCATTTTGTCCCAAGTTTTCTGCATCCTAAAATTCAGCAAAACATTCAAACAAACATTTTGTGGAACTGATAACTGCTGGGGATATGAGGTCTTTATTCACAGATGACCCCATCTTCCGAAATGAAAGGAATGAGACAGATTGCAACACTTTGTTGTTCAGGGGGTTTGGGCTCTGTGACATTTTATCTGTGAATTTCCTTCATTGGGCAGTGATAAGGTAGACAAACAGAATTCTCCTTGCCTGCTCCTCTATTCAAATATTAATGAGAACAGACAGTAAAGCCTAGGTTTGAAAGCTCCTGAGAAGAGGGTGTTGGAGATGTACCACAGGGGAAGGATTTTTGCCTGTAGCTTTCTTACAGAGTCGCAGGATTTGCGAATAAAGCCAGTGCCTGACAGTTTGGTGTGATGGCACTCCACAAAAGCTACTGTCAGCCATTGCCCTCACCTCCACGAGGTGTTTGATAGTTCTGTGGTGGAAGAAATGCTGCAGCTTCTTTAACTTTCAGATCATAACCAGGGCACTTTTTTCATGCTGGCTTTGTCACCCTGTCAAAAACACTCAGAGTGTTTCAGGGACTGTGGCCAAGCAGCGGTCAGAGGGATGGGCCTGGGACCAGTGTCTAGCTGATGTTTTCCCCTTGTTCTGCTTGCGCAGGAGATGGGCACTCCTGGTTCGGGGTGGGACCTGGGTGGTGGGAGGCCATTCCCCCAGGCTGGGTGTCATGGAGCAGCAGTGGTGCAGAGAGCAGACCGCAAGAAACTGTTGATGAGGCAGTGTGAGGTCAAGCAGAGGCTTGCAGTTCCGTTTTGACACAAAATCAGAAAACTTGAGAGTGATTGTGTTTTTTTAAGAATTACTTCTACCAAAGCAAAATTCAGGGGTTTTATAAGCCAACGTGATATTAAATTTGAATTGTGAATCCTTTCCACAATCTCAGCAGCCGGGATTAAAATATATTGATGAGAGAAATACTATGGCTATTTTCGTACATATTTGCCTTCATTTTTTTAACATATATTTCATTGTCTGTTAAACAAACCCTTGCATCACTAGAGAGCCTAAAATAGCTTACTTCTAAAGCTGAAGCCAAATGGACTTCATTATAATGAAAATAGTGTACTTTATTCTTCATTATTTTTTTGTTTCACTGTTAACCTTTGTACCTCTTAGCTTTCCATCTGCTGCTTATCTTCATTCTACAGGTTGAAGAAAAAAGAATTCCATACCAATAAGCCCAAACTGAGTAATGAGATAAACTCACTGGCCTTACTGTCATCTTCAGCCACAAAGGCAGGACCTTTTTCTTGCAGGTTGTACCCCTGAGTCTCAAGAAAGCTTGTTGTCAGAGAAGTATCAACCCGTATAGGAATATGCTGGCAGAACTGCTGAACCTCTCACAGTTCTCATAACCTGTTACTAAAATTAGATTCCATTTGGTGGGTATTTCACTAGTTTGTGCATTTCCTCCCTGATGAATGGTTACTTGATAACAACACATCTTTTAGCACACTGCTGAGCAAAAGGTGGTACAAATTCTGAATCACTGACCATTTCAGGATGAATCATCTTCCAACAGGGAACACTTCTCTGGACTGTGGTTACCACATTTGACACCCTTGCTTTTCCAAGATTAAGTCTTTTTCCAGATGCCCTCTGAATATTTGCAGCGATGAAAATACATGCATGAAGCATGCAGAAAAATGCCTCATAGAAATGGCAAAACTGGGAAATACCCAACTCAGAAAAGCTCTGAACAATGATACCTATTGGTGTTTCTCCACAAAAAGAGAAATATTTGATACTTTTTTATAGGTTGCAACCCTGTAAAATGCAGGTAGAGATAAGATGACTTTTCAGTTCATGCTTACTGTTCCTCTAATATACCTTTCATACCTGAGAGAAAAGAAAGAATATTTAATTTATACTTTTTAGAAACTGTGGCTTTGAAATCATCCATCAACACAGTAAAATTAATGGCCTAGTGTTGCAGCTCTTCAGCAGAGAAATCCTGTTGACTTGCATTGGAGTTCTCGGGTTGCAGCTGAATAATTTCATTTCGGATTGATCCTGACACAATTTCTCCTTCTAAAAGATTCATTTTGTGTACAAAAAAAGGGATGATAGTCATTCTTCTAGAATTTCAGAATAAAAAAACTACCATCTTCTTTTCTTTATTCTAGAATGTGGCACCTTTCATTAAAAAAAGAGAGGTCCTAATATCTGGACACTAAATATTACAAAGTTTACATGACAATTAAAAATACTACGGCCATTTGCACAACTACGTGGGGGGTTTTTTGTATATATTTCATTGTCTGATAAACCCTTGCATCGAAAAGCCTAAAATAACACCTTCAGATCTGTGTGGGCCAAATCTTTTCCCTCTGTGTTTAACAGTCGTTAGCTGGACTCGGGACTTTCGATAGCTCTTGATAACTGGTTATGTAAGAAGACAGAGTTTAGGACTGCCACTGAGATGGCAGCCAGATGTTTAATCTCACTTAATTTTCCATGGTTTTTTTTACCTATTTTTGTGAGTCAAGCGAGTCAAACATTTATTAGCACAATAACATGCATGATTATGCTATGGGTATCTGAGAGATATATGCCTTCCTGCATAGAATTTTTATTAAGAAATGCCCTGTGGTTCTCTGAATAAATTAATCATTCAGAATTTCAAATGTTTTCTAAGTAGCATGTCCTGGTTTTGGCCAGGATGGAGGTGATTTTCACAGGGAGCTGGGAAGGAACGTAGCCAGGATGGCTGACCCAGACTAGCCAAACAGGATATTTGATACCATAAGATGTCATCCTCAGTATGTAACTGGTGGAGCTGGCTGGAGGAGGGGGATCGCTGTTTGGGAGTGGACCGGCCATCAGGCATTGAGCAAAACTACACTGTGCATCTTGCGCTTTGTATTTTGTTTTTATGAGTAGTATCGTTGTTATATTTATCTCCCTTTGCTGTTCTGTTATACTATCTTTATCCCAACCCACGAGTTTTGCCTTTTTCTTCCAGTTCTCCTCCCTATCCCACCAGGCGGGAGGACTGAGCGAGCGGCCACATGGTTCATTGTTGCTGGCTTGGACTAAACCACAACATAATGTTTGAATAACTCAATGTTCTACCATGTTCCCAAGGGTTTTAACACACCTGGAAAGCTTTACTGCAAGTGCTCAAGGTTGTGAGTGATTTAAATCATGTGGAAATTAACACCTTCTATTTTGATAAAATTATATGGTGAGTAGTGCACTCATTCATTTTGGATGAACATTGCAAAATTTGAAATTAACTGGCACTGATTCTCCCACTGTGTCATTTTCTGAAGCAGCATCAGTACTCAGTCTGAAACACTTTTCCATGCTTTTTGGTACATAAATTATAAAGATGTACTTTGATATTTTATTTCATTTTAGAAAACCATGACCACCAATTGGAAGGAACCCTACTGTTCTTCAGGACATGCAGGACTCAGCAGACAGAGGTGGAAGAAACTTTTTTATTTTCCTCCGACAAGACTGCTGGGTCAGCGAATGAAGCAGACAAAGTATTGAAGAGGTACCCATCATCACCCTAGAGCATGAGAGACATAATTCTTTTTTGTTGTTTGGTTGTTGCGGTTATTGTGGTTTCTGTAATTAGAATATATTTTTTAATAATTCCAGATGTATTCAAGTTGTAAGTGGCTCAGGATGCCCGTATCAAATTATTATACTGCTGGTCTATACTGGAAGCTTTATGAGCCATTCTGTGCCCTGATTTGTTAAAGGAAGATATAACAACATAAAAATCAAACTGAAAGATGCAAAAAACATTTCTGCTTTCGTTTTCCTATTTATGAAGCACTGAACTGTAGAGTACTCTAATGATAGCTTGTATTAATTTTATCAAACTTGAAAATCTTGCTAACTAGTGTAACATTTAGGTGCTTTTCCATTCTATTTCTCATCAACCTTTAGCTTTCTGCTGGAGGCACCACATTTGTTATGTTAGTGTAAATAGATAATTACAGCAGTAAAATTAGACACTGCCACTGGTAAAGCTAAGAGGCTTTTAAAAGCTTCATCTCACTCGGTTTAAAAAAAAAAATAATTTAAATGAAAACACATGGATTGTGAACATACCAGTTTTATTAACACAAAACCCATTTTTATGCTGCTTGCTAAATAGCTCCAATTCTGTTAGAAAATATTCTGTTTGCTAAAACCAGATTTTCTGGTTCTTGCTTTCTGCTTACACATGAACAGTGGAATTTGTCTTCAGCAACTACCTAGGGGATTTGAAAAAAAAAAAAAAGTAATGCCTCATCTCACAGATTGGTCTTTAACTAAAGGTTAAACTGTATAGCAGTTGAAACTCTGGTGATCCCGAGTCGTGTGTTGGAGGTGATCTTTAGCCTTTTGTAAGCAGAGGTTTATTTTGCAAAACACGGGGGACATGTTGTAGGGGAGATAGGGTATAATGCCTGGTGTGTTGTATGGAGAGCTGAAGAAAAGAATGCTAAAGAGTGAATAATAAGTGTTAAGAGAATAGCACAGGGCACAGCAAGTCTCTCGTCTTCAGTTAGGTTTAGGAAATGAAAAAAACACTGGTGATTCATCTGGGTTCTTAACCCGTAGCTGCTTCTACTGCTGCTGCTTCAAAACTTGCTTATGTCTAGGCAGAATATACTTTATATATACACCCTGTAAACTCTACAGCTTTTTATGCTTTTTATGTCTTTGTTTTGTATTCCACTATCCTGTGTGAAATTCATCCTGGGAGCAGGCATTGGGCAAAGGATTACACAAGAGTCAATGGAGCTGTCAAATTATAACCTAAATGGAACATGGACTATGCGCTGGCCCTCGTCCAGGGATGAATTTCACCTTTTCTGCATGAATTTGTGATTCCTCTTGTTCCTTTTGGAGAGGTCTTCTATTTCTGCTAAGGAGTCCTTGAGCTCTTTAGAAATGAATATATATTTTAGTCCTTTATTAAAGAATGTGACAAGAATACTGAGAATGAAGTAATGTCTTTCCATTCTATATCTTAGTGAGACTGGTTAGGGAAAAAGAAGGAAATACAAATAGACTAGCACTTCATAATATCTATTTGTAAATAATATCCTCAAAATCATGTTCTACTTTTTTTTTTTTTCTCCTGCACTGTTTCAATATATGTTTATGCCCTAGAGGGACATTACAAAAAAATGTAAATATGTTATTACCATTTTTTCATTTCCACGCTACGCAAAAGACTAATCAATATTGCAACACTGTAGTTTTTTGATCACCCTGACTTTAGTATGCGTGGAGAATATATATTGCATCCACAGGTATTTCCTACTAAACTTGCCTTCATATGATTCTTGATAAAAATAAGGCTAACATCCTGTCTTAAATCTGCAGATGTGGATGTATTCTGCAGTAATATTTTTCTAAACATAAAGTTGTAGAATTTACTTTTAAAGACTGTTTGGCACTGACTTATTAATACTTGTGTTTCATCATTTAATTAATTTGCTGTTTTTTCAACTATTGTAATTTTTAAAGACTTTTTTACATAAAAAGTTTGTAAGCAAATATTTGCACACACAGCAATTCAATTTTCTGTATATTTCATGACGGTCACATTTTCAAGGAAAGCATAGACAGTTCAGGGAAAAAATGCCTACACATACACAAGCACACACACACACAAGCAGACATGCTATCTTCATGACATAATTTGTTATGATAGAAACAGAAATCGAGTGTGTCGGATGTAAGGGAAATTTTTAGGGTGGAGAAAAAATACTTCAGTTGCTGTCCTTGTATGAGGAGAAGAGGAGAAACAGTAACCACACACAGTTTTCCAGGGATATTAAAATAGTCAAGTGTTAGAACTGTGCAAGCAAGTGTGTACTGCAAGATGGGAATGAGGCATGTGGCAAAGTTGTTGAATATCTCATTGCAGGAGCTATAAAGTGATTTCAATTCAGGTCAGTCACTGACGTTCCCCGGAACTCAAACCACAACTTCAGCCAACAACCTTTCTTTAGCAATACTCTGTATTTGTGCCAAATGTGGTAGTTTTTTAAAACAATGGAAGAATATCTTGCATTTTTTAAAGTTCTTTTAGGAGGTGAAAACACAACGGAAGTGCTTTGTATCAAACTAAATAACTGAAAAAAGAAGTGTTGTTTTCCAGCTAATTTTTTGTGTTACAGCTTTGAAGTGTGATTAGCTGGTTGTTACACTGTTATAAATATTCTTCAACTGAAGAGGTGTTCAATTGGCTGTTAACACTTTAAATTAATCAGTGTGTACCTCACAGTCAACTAAAACTCATTTCTGTGGTTGTAAAGTGTCATCTTTGTCTTTTCTAGTACAACATATATACATGCTTTTCTCCACAATATCTTTAAAATAGCTCTGAAGTGATCTCCAGGGAGCATGCTTGTCATGAGATAATTACTGTCCTGTACTATATGAAACTCTTGGCTGCTTTTCATGCTTTAGGATATCCCAGGAGAATAATCACTGTATTACAATGTCTTTTCTATTGTGATTTAATATCTTCTTACACTGATTGACAAAGCAGTCAAGATGAAAGTGATTTATCTTGGACCAGCAGTTTCCCAGCACAGTTTGAAGTAAAAAGACATTGGGTAACGCTGTTCAGAAGTGTACAATAGCCCTCTTTTCTGACATTAGACTTCAGCTCCCTACATTTAAAAAGCTATGAAACATGACATCTGGCAAGCTCATTCTTCTCAACCTTTTTCTATAACCAGGCTTACTGGACATTCCCTAGTTGAAGATGCACAAAGCATAGCTGCTGACACAGTCTTTAGATCTTTACTTACCGAGGTGGTAAGTAAACACACAGCTGGAGAAGATGTTGACATTCAGCACCTGAGCAATTCATAGTATGTGTCTACTTGTCTTAGGCTAAGTGATGTGATGCACATCTCAGCCAGTCTAAAACCTGGGTACACAGCTTCTAGGGCTAAAGAGGTTGTCTGTTTCTGACCGCTTGCCACCCTCACTGAGCTTCAGAGTCATACACCAGCCTTACATAGTACAGCTTTTCACCTTGGTCCTTTCGTAAGCTCTGCCTCTCCTAGCTGCCACAACCGCCCCTTCTTACTCAGGGGGCACAGCCTACATTATTTTGTAAGATTCTCCGACTTACATCAGTAAAAAGACCTATTCCTGGTGTTTTGAAAGGAAAAGGGAAGCCAGGTCAGAGGAAACTGTGGAAACTGAAAAAAAAAAAAGAAACACTTGCAAAACCGAATCCATGCTTAAATTGTCAAAGGAAGGCTGACTTCTTAAAGACTGAAGTTTGGTTTTGTGAATGCTTTTGTGATTGCATATGGTTTTGAAATATACATACCTGCTTTCACAAAAAAACCCAAATTTCATTTTTTAGTACCTATGTAAAGCAGCAAAGCAGCATATGGAAAGAAGGCTGGAAACCATTTAAATTATTGTATGATTTATTATGAGAGGAAAAGTAAAGTTATATGAGAATTTCTGATTCCTTTTTCTCCAGCTGAAAGACAGACAAAAAGGACAATATAGCAATGATTTGTGATGCAATTTATGATGTGCCCTTAAGATATTTATGAAACTATTATCTTTATTTCCCCTTTTTCTTCTCACATAATTTGATTTGTGGGAAAATTAATAAAAGAAATTACATACACAAAAGCATAGCCCATAACTGCTGCATACTCAAATTGATAAATGTGAACCACACTCAGTGTGATATTTAATAGAAATGAAAATATGATGATACTAAAGTTATATCACTTTTTTTTCTCTTCACTGACTCTACTGTTAAATGAAAGGAAATCTGAATATTATGCATCTTGACAATGGAATCCTACATAGTGAAACAGCATTTAGCATTATAAAATGTGAGTTATTCTTGTAATTGCCATTTTTTTCAACACTAAAGTGTTGATCGATGTACATGATATTCACCTAATAAGTCACAGAAAATACAGTAACAGTAAATTTCTTAAAGCAATTTAGTTGTCTTTTGTTAACATTGAAATTACAGCCAAAGAATACTTATTAGGTTAATAAAAGTATGTGTTGCATATATAATTGAGATTAAGATAGAAACTATTCTAAACTGAATCAAAATTTGTTTTTACACACAATATGCTTCTAATAAGATTGCTTAGACAGAAAACCACAAGCTTAATCTATACCACTTATTGCAGAAGTGGAAATATACTACCAGAAAACTCATCGCAGAAAGGGAGCTTTGCAAACAGAAAAGCCAGTTCAGTCCTTTTTTATTTCATGCTGTGGTAGTGTGGTTTCTGTTTTCCACGTAGAAAACAAGAATGTGATCTTTTCCATACCTTATTGCTGTGTTGATCTTCATATGTTGTAAGATCATAAAAGAGATTTCAGATGCTATGGTAACAGTGGCATATGAGTCTGAGAAATCACTAAAAACACTTTATAATTTGAATAAAATGAAAAATGTATTTGCTTGTGGAGCCCAAGAAAAACAAAAGAGGGTAGAAGAGCCTGGAAGATTGATTTGCACAAAACAAAGAACAGAAATACTGCACGCAGGTAAAACAGCACCATGGCGACGTGCAATGAAGACTTTCATAGCTCAAATATAAGTGACTTCCAGAATTACTTTGAAAGTGGGAATTTATAGAAAACCTTCCCACTGCGGTCAAGAAACCATTTGCCAAATTTTGGCAATGCATGTTCTGTGATTGTTACATATTTTGCAGAAAGAATGTTTAGAAAAGTTTATCTTAATTATTTTTTTTACCATGTTTTTTGATCATTAACACCAATCCTTATGCATAAAGGCTGAGTACTCAGTAAGTGGGGCAAAACATATAATGAGCATGTTTTAGAAATCTATTAAATCATCTAAAAAAATCTTCAGTCTTACTGTCATAATCCAACGTCTCACTATCTCTTTATACACTATAAAATAGAGTCCTCTTGTGCTTTTATGAAGTTAGACTTCTTGGATTCCTATTATTCCAGGCTTAGCGAAGTATTATGTGCCATATATTTCTAGCTAAATGTTGCTGGTTTAGGAATGAATCTTGGAGCAAAAATTCTATGAGTGAAAGCAAAGCACCTTATTTTCTTGTAAACATTGTGGTTGTTTGAAGCTATCCAGAGGGTTATAACATAACTTTGTCCAATTTTCTAAGTTTTCTTGGGTTTAAGCAAATAATAAGCCTGTTGAATGTATACGGATAAATGTTTGTTCTAGGTAAATAGTGGCACTGAACTCCTGCCATGTTTATTTCTGGATCTCCACAGAATCTGACTAAAGTAGTGTTTTTCACCCATGTGCTGGCTTTTGGCATAAAAAGGAAGAGAACCAAAGGGCAGGAGAGGCTTTGCTTCTCTGGGACTCTAGGTCTCCATGATTTATTCAAAAAAGCTCCCCATGAATTTCCCCAGCTGAAGTGATAACAGCAGGAGTTTTGCCATTGTTCAAGGGGATGAAGGCTTCACACCAAACCACTGTCCGTAATTCAATTACACAGTGTCAGCAGCAGAAAAAAACCAGCCTTTTCTTCAGATATGACTTGCCTGCATCTTTGCTTTCTACTGGTTTTTAAAATACGTGAAATATGCACACCTGAGCATCCAGCTGTTACTGTTGGCAAGCCTCCAGTAGCACAGGTCAGAGCGTCCCAGGATTACAAATTAACACACTGGGAAACTGGAAAAGTGCGTTCTTTTATTTTTTTTTTTTCCATTCCTAAATTCTACAAGTGTAGCACAGCATAAAGTTACGTGTTTGTTCGGTCCTGGATGGCAGGACTGACCTTCAACCAAATATTTAAGCAACTCTGCAGAGCCTGACGTGCTTCACGCTGCATGGTTCAACGGGAAGGAAGCACACCTCTGCAGGAGGTCATCAAGAAAGTAAGATAAAACAGTGCTCTGAAAGGAACAGCAGCAGGACATGGCTCAAAATATTATCAAAGGAAGCAAACCGTTCCCTTAAAGGGCAGCAGTTTCCATTGCGGAGGTAGCGCATTTGCATTGTGATGCTTTTGGAAGGTATGTGATTTTCAGTGGGGTGTCTTGACATTCATATAAAATGCCACACACAGAAAGAGTTTCTACAATCCTTTGTATGTTTTTAAAAATTGGCTGAGTGTGTGTCTACTGCTATGAAGAGCTTCGTTCAAAGAGAAAAACTTCTGCAGCTTCCTAGCCTAAATACAAAATAATTATTTTCCCTTTAAAGGAATGTACATAGATAAGTATTAGGAGTATTGATTGCACCTTTGACTATATATGTCGTATAGAGCGGACGTGATAACGGCACATTACAGTAAATATTTCTTTTCAATCTCATTTTTCTTCCTCACAATGTATTACTGAAGGGAGAATTTAGGCTCTTACATACAAAGATCAGGAGCAATGTTTTTAAAGAAAGATACAAGACCAATACTTCTGTGTACAACTTTGTGATTTATGGTAGCATAGTAAGGCCTTTGAGAAGTTTCAGCTGACCTCATTATGCTTCTCAAGCCCTACTTAAGCACGTGCATGAGCAGTTAAATATGGTATCTCTTAGCAAACTACATCTAGAATTTGATTGTATTCCATTGTGCTTTTTAAGGAAATTACACAGAATTCAAGACACCCGGAGTCTCCCTGTCCTCCTTCAGCATCTTCTGCTTTAACATTGCAGCAACTACTTTAGCGAAACATTGAAATTTTGAAGGAAGACCTGAGTGACAGCAAAGTGGGGAGTGGAGCCGAGGGGAGCGGCGTAGCCCTCCTTACGGTTGGTGACCAGCCAGGCTTTGTCCAGCTCCGTGCCCGTGTGAGGGCCTCTTCAGGTGCAGAGCTCTGGGACAGCAGCTGCTGCATAGGGTGAGTGCACCTATTTAATTAGTTGTTTATGCAACAGCTCTGTGCCAGCTGTCAATTCTGGAAGTCCACTTACTGAACAACTTAAGAGAAGATGTTTCTTTTCCCTATTGTTAATGATCCCTTGTAATTCTACCTTAGATACATCTCTGTTCAACATTCAAAAGACTTGAGGAAGCAAAGCATACTGTTGCCTTTTGTATCACATTTTTATGGTAAGACTACACAGATCTCTCATACATGCTTGTATACACACAAACGCTTAAACACATATACGCTTGTGCTCACACCTAAGTGAACCCAAATTTATAATAAATTTTAAAGGGTAGGAAATGCAATTAATATTAAAGAATTCATAAAACATCTCATTTAAAAGCAAATTTTTGTAATCATATACACATATACTGTCATACAATATTGCAGTGTGTTTGAACTACTGTTCAAACGCTCTGTGATTATAATACTCATATATATAACATCCAAGACTGTCTGAAGTCAAAGGAATGTCAGAAGAAATACATGATGCGAATAAAAATTACATAAAACTAGCCTTCTAAGTAAGTAACAGTCAGACACGGCACTGGAAAATGTCAAAACAAATAATGATTATCACGTGCAAATTCATATCTGAATGATATTATAGAGTAACTGTGCCATGAACTCTCTACCTTGTCTGACTTATTTAATCTGTCCCTCAGGTTTTGCCCAATTTGTTTGCACTACTCTAGGTTTGAATATGTAATATGATAAAATAAATGCAAACATTTAAATTTAAATGACGTGCACAGTAGTTGCCATCTTTAAAAAAGAAACCAAAAGAACAACCCCCTCCTCTCAAAAAAACCCACTTCCCACCTTTCAAAAATCATAGCCATGATGAGATTTATTAAAAATGCTAACAGAATTATTTCAGTTTTGGACAAACACATTGCAGCTTCAAAATATAGCTATAATTATATGATATGAACATTTAACCATCCTGATTTATCTGATTTAATCTTGATTTATCTGGCTTAATGTTATAAGATTAGAAATGTAGCAGTAGCTGTTGCTTTGGAATTGTCCTACTGATCAGAGCAACAGTCCATCACTGCTATATCCCATTGCTGATGGTGGCCAATCACAGATGCATAGGGAAAGCATACAGAAAATTAAGGTAGAGTAGGTGCGTGATCCTTTAATACTTCCTTGAAGCATTTTTAAAAAAGAATAATTTATGTTTTATTGTGTTATTTTCTGCCATAATCATATACACTAGCCTTTGATGGGTTTCCTTTTATTACTTTTTTAATTATTTCTTAATATATCTTTGTTACTGCTAAATGCCATGACAAAGTTGTATAATTTTACAATTGTTTTCTTTTTCTTGTTTTAAATCTGCTGCTTAATAATTTAAACACGTCACCTAATTCAGATGTTTTGGTAGGAAAAAGTGAATAGATTTTTTTTCACTTCATTCAGAGCCTACATAAGCTTACAGCTCTCTATCGTACTCTCCCTGAGCCATCCCTTTTTTAAGGGGATAATATATAGCTACCTGTAAGTTCTTATATAGAATCTACTCAATGGTTAGCCTCATCAACCTTTTCTCTATCTCTAGTTCTTTTTCAAAATACTATTTCAAGTCTGTGTTACAGAACTTATCAAATTTCTTTGCACATTGTTGCAGAATAACCTAGATATCTCTAGGAAGCTGAAATTCCACCAGCAATCTTCCTTTCCTCTGGCAGTAAAACCGATTGAAATGATAACTAATATAATTTATGTGTTGGCAATTTCACATTGAAATATCAAGCAAATATCACATGATCTGTGTGATTTATTGATATTCAATTTATTGATCTATTTTTGGAAATGATCTATTAGCATGTCTAACTGAAATGATTCCTCAGACTTATCTCCTATAAAGAAAGGCTGTGGTGTCAGCTTTCCTTAGTCTTCTCTGCTATGAACATTAAGGCATTGCGAGGTTCAAATTTTCTGTGATGGATTTCTCTTCCCACATCATCCTTTTTGTACCTACAGGATCTAGTGACGCTGAAATCGTGAATGCCTGGCACAGGATTGCAAGGCCATACAGCTGTTTGGCAGATTCCATGCTTATCATTAGTCTGTAAAATCAGTCATAGCTTTGGGATATTTATGATCCTCCAATCTTCTCTTTGTCTTGCATCATTAATGGTTTCATATTTATTCTATGGAACTTAATGCTTCTCCTGGTCTGATTTACTCCTAACTTCCGTGTCTTTAATGTATTTTTGCTGTAAGAGCCTCTTGTTTCATTTAATTATGGTACATCCTATAAATAAGATATCCCTTTTTTCAGAGAGGAGCCTTTTAGATCTGCTTTTGGAGTAGTATTATTTTTATCCTAATTGGTTAGTGGAGTATCTTTAGTTGTTTTCCATGTTGTATTTGACCCTTTCAGCTGCTCTTTTTCATTTCCTTTTTCACAAGATTTAGATTTTTATGTACCACTGCTAACTGAAGGTAATAGTATTATGAATAATTAATACTGTATCTCTTTTATTCTATAAGGATACATCTCTGTTACAAAGTCACTTGATTGAGGTATTTTGAACTAAATCCTCCCCCTGTGCAGAACTAAATCAGTGTTTTTTTCTCTTTTTGTGAGTTGTGCAATGAGTTGCTTTGAGTAACAGTCACATATCATATTAAAAATCTATATGTTGCATTATATGCCATCTGATATCTATCCACTGTGGATTATGTTCTTATTTATGGCTTTATTGACCACTCTTGGAATGAGATATCCGTTAATCAGTTTAATTGAGCCTTTCTTCTGACCTAAAAATAGATCAGTCAAACTTCTGATCTTATTTACTCATATACACTGAAGTGTATTTACTATGGAAATGGATCCCAGAATTACTTTGGGAAGCTTAATTTTAAAAGGGCCATGGGAAATCAGGTCCACCGACAAGGAATGAAAAGAAACGAGTTTTTAAACAACGAAGGAAGAAAAAAAAAAAAGCTGGTACAAAGAGGTGTTTAAAGATCAAAGCAAATTTCTCCAAAGAACAGATACAGAGATAGCCCACAGAGGAACTCTGGAGTTCTAGAAGAGTGAGATAAAGTTGCCTACAGAGAATACTGTTAAAACATAATGATTGCTAAAGTTACAGAAGACCCAAACTCTCAAAATTCCCTCCCCCCCCAAAAAAAAACCACAACAAAACCTGCATGACAGTGAAGTGCATTTATATGGAGAAAGAAGACCTGGAAACTGTGCTTTAATTTAGATTTTGTCACTTGGTTCAGGTGGATTTTGTAATTTGATGCAAAAGGTTTCAAGATAAATGGAAGAAAAAAGTATTTTCCGAAATTCCTAAGTTCTCTCTATTGTGCTGAGTCTGTGCACTCACTACATGCTAGGCTTGTACTTAACTACAGTATTCCTTCTCTGAAATGGCAAACATACCCACGATACTTCATACAAATGTCATTGTAAATGAAATGTTAAACTAAAGTATTAGCTAAGAATTGCCTATCCTCATACTCTGTAAATTACAGAATCACAGAATCACAGAATGATCGGGGTTGGAAGGGACCTCTGTGGGTCATCTAGTCCAATCCCCCTGTGGAAGCAGGGTCACCTACAGCAGGCTGCACAGGACCTCGTCCAGGCAGTTCTTGAATATCTCCATAGAAGGAGACCCCACAACGTCTCCGGGCAGCCTGTTCCAGTGCTCTGTCACCCTCAGAGGGAAGAAGTTCTTCCTCAGGTTCAGACCGAACTTCCTGTGCTTCAGTATGTGCCCATTGCCCCTTGTCCTCTCTCTGGGCACTACTGTAA
>Ga0065711_1002634_pt1 | contig 32505 bp, 31 predicted proteins | sample Hoacrofraction12_FD_59098 | JGI IMG/M metagenome (GOLD analysis project Ga0065711, IMG submission 59098) | Hoatzin crop microbial communities from Cojedes, Venezuela - Epithelial fraction 12 v2 (version 2) | ecosystem: Host-associated > Birds > Digestive system > Esophagus > Crop | place...
GTTGAACCTCATCAGGTTCCTCTCTGCCCAACTTTCCAGCCTGTCCAGGTCACGCTGAATGGCAGCACAGCCTTCTGGTGTATCTACCACACCTCCCAGTTTGGTGTCATCAGCAAACTTGCTGAGGGTATACTCTGTCCCTTCATCCAGGTCATTGATGAAGAAGTCGAACAAGATTGGGCCAAGTACTGACCCCTGGAGGACACCACTAGTTACCAGCCTCCAACTAGACTCAGCGGTGCTGATGACAACCTCTGAGTTCTGCTATTCAACCATTTCTCAATCTGATCTACCTCACTCATCTAGCCCACACTTCCTAGACAAGTTTTCCATATCAGGAAGAAAGAATTAAACACATTTTTATTTTCTTCCGGGTTCTGCCTTTTCCCCAAAGTGCCTGGACAAGGTCCTGTGCAGTCTGCTGTAGGTGACCCTGCTTCGGCAGGAGGGTTGGACTAGATGACCCACAGAGGTCCCTTCCAACCCCTACCATTCTGTGATTCTGTGATTCTGTGCTGTCTCTCCATTTGCTCCTGATCCCCCTGCATTTGTTTCTCTGTGCTGGATTTTTCTGGTGATCAGGGGGTGGAGGTCTTGTAACCAGACATACCACAGCCCAGATTTTCAAAACCATCAGACACTTTGCTCCTATTAACAAGAAAATGGATTTATGCACTCAAGCAACTTGGAGAGATTGGCCCTGTCGTCGTTTTGTGCTGCATACCCTTACTGAACGAAGGAGAAGGACTTGCTTTGGCTCATTTGCTTTCCTAATAATTTTTTGTTCTGGTTTTCTACAGAAATCTGCTGCTCTGCCTGCAGGGCCTCCTCATCCAGCCACTGGACCTGGTGGCCACTTTCACCAGCACTCAGCATCTTGGAGGTTCTGGCAAAGCCAACTGGGTTCTGGTGGGCAACGGGGACACAGGGTAGACGGGATGTTTCTGGGCATGTGGAGGCTGGGGCTTGATGGCCCTGACCTCACTCCATGGTGGCATCAGCCCCACAAGAGGAGGGTGGGATGGAGAGGCCAACAGGCTGCACAGCCCCGAGGCAGGATGCGACCCGCTGGCCGCTTTTGCAGCACTGATACCAGCAGCCACTGCAAACAGTTTATATTGCAATCCCTCATGGCGGGAATTCGCTTTTCTGTGAGGTATCACGTCCATCAGCTGTGCAAAAATAAGGATGCTTAAAAAGGGATCATGTGCTCAGGATCCTGTGAAATCACCTCTGATGGCAAGTTTCTAGGTGGGACTTTCCTCTCTGAGGCACTGATTAATTAAACTTTAACCCCGCTGCCCCCAAACCATACTCTCTGAAAACAAAAGGCGGTCTGCCTGGGTGTTAACTCCCCTCCTACGCACGACCTTGCTTTGCAAATGCAGCCACGTGCATGCCCGGCTCCCAGATCCAGCAGCATGGCTGGGGCTCCTCCAGCACTCATCAGGGTCTCAGCTCTTCCCAGCCCCTCGGTCGCAGGTGGAGAGGGATACAGGGGAAGAGATCCATCATTTCTGAGGATCTTTGTCGTCACGAGCATCCCTGGTACATGACAGCTGTAAAGCTTTTCCCCACCCTGAAGAAGATTCTCTGTGGGTCCTTTTGGTAGAACTGGTGGCTCAGAACAACAAAGCAAAGCAAGGAATGGGAGACAACACCAAAACCACTGAAATCCCTGCTTCTCTACAAAGCACACGATTTTCTGCAGGCTTTCTTCTGCATGAAACTCCTTTCATAGCTTCTGACGTAGGATTCAGCAGCCAGACAGCAGTACAAAGAGGCTAGACTTGATGTTTGTTTGGTGGCTGCACAGAGTCCATGGAAACATGTTGGAGGATTATTTTTTTTCCTCGGTTCAAAGCCTTACCTGCTGGTGAGTCACTGGAGGGCTGGCTGAAGGAGCATATCATGAATAATTATTTGGAAAACCAATCTGGCATGTTAAGTCCTGTCACAAAAAGTGTGATTCATAATATACAGAAGGACAAAATGCAATGCAAATGCTTTAGAGGATCCCTTGCCTCATTTAATTCCCCCATCGCAGTCTTAACCAACAGACAAGGAAGATGTGGGACTCAGTGTTTTCCAAGCACCAGAAAAGCCATGGTGCAGTGTCCGGGAAGCAGCAGCTGTTTCCGTGCTTCCCCCTCCCCGGTCCCTGGAGCAGGACAGATCCGCCCCTCCCAGCCTTGGCACTGAGCACTGGGAGGTGTGAAGTGACAGCCAGGGAGCTTTGGGATCGAAGGTGCTCTGTCTGTAAATGCAGAAGAGCTTTTGCCTTCTGCCTGCCTCTCTCCTGAGGAGCTGCAGGAGGGCAACATGGAAGTGGACGATGTGCAGACTCACCCACATTTCCCTGTGCTTGGGGCATCTCTGTGGCACAAAGCAAACATCCTTTTGGTTTTCTCCAACCGGGACACTTGTCCCTGCCAGGGCAGCATGGCAGGACAGCATCCCTCAGCAAACCCTCCTTGGCCAGACGCTTGCTGCTGTGGTGCTGCTGGTGCTCTAATGAGTGCTAATTCCACAGGAAATAAATGGCATTTTGATTTCAGCTGGCAGCAGAGAAATAAAGGTAGGCAGCAGCATATACAGAAACGAAAGAAAATGTCAGCCTTTTGGATGGCCTTAGCTGGTCACAACAGGCTGCCTCAACCGTCCTCTGATGCCTCTTCTCTCCACACAGGCATCCAGCTGTCTTGTGGTACAGCATCTTTTGGGCTGTGCATCCTTGCACGTGTTACCTTCCCCAGCAAGAATGTGGTCAGAGTGACAACAGACCCAGTGTGAATTCGCCTCTTCCTCTCTTCCCTGATTTATACAGTTTGTACCAAAGCTCCCCATCCTGAGGCCAGGGGTGCCTTTCCCTCCCCTCCACCCTCCAGCCATCTCTGGTTGTCTGAAAACCAAGCACAGGACTGGTGGCAAGCTGAAAACCAAGAAGGAGGAAGAGGAAAGGAAAGCAGAGGCTGCAGCTCCAGTGCAGCACGGGCTGGAAAGGTGATGGACTGGGGCACCATGAAGCTTGATGCAGTTTATGATGATTTTGCATCTCAGGGACTTTGCTGAAGTAGTGAGAGCTAAAATGCGGGTGAAAAGAGTTGCTTCCAGGACAACCCAATTTGCTGACAAAAATGCCCACTTTCATAAAATGCTGGGTGCCTTAAATCTCCTGGGAAGAGATCAGATTGATAGGATGGTGGGCTCTCTCCCTGTATCACATGGTTTGTTTGCAGAGTGCTACTCCAAGGGAGGGCAGCTCTCTCCTGGTTGCAGAGGTGGGAAGGGCTGGCAGTCACCGTTTGCCTTTCAGACAGTGGTATGCCACCAGCTTCACATCAAACAAAAAAAAAAGAAAGCAAGTGTCCACTTGTGACAAGGGTTGGTTGCTGATGGGCTGCAGTGGAGGGTGGATGTGGAAGGCTGGGGACGTGAAGAAGGAGGTTTTGATGGCATTTGATGGGGAGTGGATAGAGAACCATACAACACCATAACTTCTCCCAGATCCCATCGCTGAAATGGAAGGGAGGGTTTTTGCTAAACCTCCCAGGCCATTGTGATCCCAGCACATCAGCTCCTTGTCACCTGCTGCAGCGCAAGACGTGGCTAAAGCGCTGCCAGACACCCCACGTGTGCCTCGCCACTGAGCAAACCCTCGGAGGCTCTCACCCAGAGCCTGGGGGGTCTGATATGGGCAGCCCTCACCCTTGCGAGGAACCCTGTGGCATGGGGAGCATTCCTGTGGAGCCAAGCCCTGCTCCAGACAGAAGGGTCCTGCACCCTGGCACATCCCCAGCAAGCAAAGCATTACTGGGGTTTTTTCCCCTCATCACCAGGCAGAGAGTTTCCATGCTCGTTAAGGCACGTTCTTTAACTGTACATTTCTTTCACTCAACACTTCCATAAATAGCTTCAAGTGGCCTTTTGGCAGGTTGGTGCTGCTCTGCATTCACTGGGAAATGGCTCGGTCAACCTTGTAGGTGTCCTCCTTCAGCCGAGCATCCCCGGCAGGAGGTCAAAGCCCTGGCCCCTGCGCTGCACACCAGCTAGCTTTGCTCTTCTGGGGCACCCATGGCCCAGCCCGCCATCCTGCCGGGTGCTGGATGGTATCAGCTGTGTCGAGTTGTGCTCAGCCTCTGAGGGCCTCCAAAGCTCATGTTGCCCTAGGGCATCTCCAGCCAAATTAAAGCACAACTCAGCCTGCCGCAGCTGCTGGGTACTGATCAGCAAGGCCTATTGGGACAAGAGACTGAGAAGCTGTAGCCTAAAGCTGCTTAAGAGAAATTAGGGTGTCTCTGGTTATTTACTGTAATAATAATAGAGAAGAGCACGAGCGGGTGTTGCAGCAGCAGCGCAAGATCAGCCAGTGCTTGTCTGTCAAAGCCCGACCGGTTGGTAGCAGCACAATGTACCCAGTGAAATGCCAATCCTTAGGGCTCCCCTGAGCCCTGGGAAACAAAATAAAATCCCTGCAAGTGCAGAACAATGCCCACACCACAGTGAACAACTCTGAGTGAGGAGAGAGCTCTGAGGGAGCTCAGCTACGAGTGCAGCTAGATGTACGGCCACAGCATCGGAGGCTGCCGGAGCTCACAAACACGGCTGCCACCGGCTCGCCAGGCTGGAGTTTTATAGAGTAACAGCCATAAGTCTTCCTCGCAGGAACAGCAGAGCACTGAAAGGTGGGGGGAACATCATCAGTGCCCCGAGGCAGAGTACTGGGGCAGAATTGCCTCGGGGTCTCAGTGTGCAAAAAACCACTCTCCATCCGTATCACATACATCTCTGCAGCTGTTGGTACTCTAAGAGCAGTGGGGGTCATGTCCTTCCTACCAAGAAGGGTTCAAGGACAACCTCCAGGTGGGTTCCTGCCAGTGCTTTCCAGCAACCAGCAACCTGAGTCCCAGAGTTTGGGGGGCACAGGAGTTTTGATTGATAGGAAACACAACAGGTCAGTTGTCCAAGCAGTTCAAGTTGCCGTGCTGTAAAATTCGCTGGTGGCAGAAGCTGTGCCGAGGTTGCATCCATACAGGCAGGCTCAGGATCACACAGCAAGAGCTGAGCAGAGCGATCCCTGGGTGTTTCCTACCTGCAGCATCGATTGCATGTCATCATCAGGAATGAGCAGAAAAACAAAGAGGCAGGAGCTGCTAACTGGTGCTGCAACAAAGCTGTGAAATAAAAGGTCTGTAGACCAGAAAGAGAGATTGTTGGAGAAAGATTGTATTGCAAGAAGCTAAAAAACTCTGGTGTAGAATAGAGGGTTCAAATGTTAAGCTACCTCTATCTAGCTAGGGCTGGAGCTATTCTTGTAACCTGCATCAAGGTTTCTTACCCCAGGTATGTATGAGAACACTGCTGAGCACATTGGGAGTAGAAAACAGACTGTAAGAAATCGTTATGCTGGCCCTGCAATCAATGCCTTTGCAAGGTAACTCACCCGTGGATCCCCTCCTCCAGCAGAAGGTCAGCAATGCCTAGATGCCAGGTCTGCAAATTCCCTATTAACCCCAGGAGTTACAGACTGTGCCAAAGTATTATTTGCTCTTCTTAGTTCATGAGGTTATAATTAGAAACTGAAAATCCTACCATTGGTGAAACCGGCTGGACGGCTTGCAGCCATGGGGCTGCTTTACTTGGAGGGTTATACACCGAGTCCTTCAGCCAGAAGCAGTGTAATGGGCTTGTGTCCACCAGAGAGAAGCCCAGCACTGCTGCTTGAGGGCAAGGCATCATTTTTTTTTTTTTCTGCTTTTACCTTGTTGTTTATGTTTCTCTTGCTACAGGGCCAGTGTGCGGGTGCATGTGCTGCCATTTCGACAGCAGGAATCCCGTTCCCGTGCAGCAGGCTGCCTGAACCCCCTACCTGCGCCCTGTGCGTCGCTCTTGGGCTCTCTTCTTTGTCATTTTTGCTACCATGAGCTTTTTTTTTACCTTTCCTCCCCTTCATTCAAGGAGCTTTTTCCCTTTGGGCTTTAAAGGTGACTCAACTCGATTTTTATTGTCAAACTTGAAAAACTGATAAAGCCCGCTTCCCATCAAAGAGAGCCTCACGTCAGAGGGGCTCCTGGCATGGAGACCCCAGGCTCAGCCTTCTCACGGGACCCCAGCACAGCAGGATGTGTCCTCGTGTGCTGGTGCCTGGGGGCTGCTGACTGACCTGCACTGCTCCGGGTGGTCTCTAACTCTTATAGAATCATAGACTGGAAGAGACCTCTAAGATCATGAAGTCCAACCATCCACCCAACACCACCGTGCCTACTAAACCGTATCCCGAAGTGCCATATCTACACGTTTTTTAAACATCTCCAGGGATGGGGACTCCACCAGCTCCCTGGGCAGCCTGTTCCAACGCCTGACCACTCTTTCAATAACAAAATTTTTCCTAATATCCAACCTAAACCTCCCCTGATGCAACTTGAGGCCATTGCCTCTTGTCCTATCGCCAGTTACCTGGGAGAAGAGATCAACACCTGCCTCACTACAACCTCCTTTCAGGTAGTTGTAGAGAGCAATAAGGTCCCCCCTCAGCCTCCTCTTCTCCAGACTGTGCTCTGCACAGCGTGGGAGTGGGGTGTGCAGGAGAGGGCAGGACCCTACCGCTCCAAAAAAGTCTCCGTCCGAGCAGTGCCAGCTCATGCCGCTTGTGAGTCATCTGGGAACCACTGATGTGAAGTGAGTGGTGCAACGCGCTCCTTTCCCAAGCGCTAATTGTGGGGTCACTGCTGACTCAGGGGTGATGTTTAAGGACTGGGAGTTAGGCGTGCTGCGCAGGACTACCTCCTGACGGCAACGGGCAGCCTGCCAGCTCCTGTCCTTGAGATCAAGAGGGTGGTGACACGCAGATAGGGGAATCATGGAGACAGCACCTGCACTGATGTCAAAGGGCTACGTCGGTGTTGTTTGAGGGAGAGGTGTCTAGGTGATGCAAACAAAAACCACCCGCCCTGTCAGATAACACAGGTCTGAGTTTAGATCGCGGAGGTGCTGCTCTGCTTTATTGAATTGGTCAAACAATTAACCTAATTTTTCATTTTCCACACCACACACATTCCATAAGGATTTAAATATTGCCAGAGAGCTAATGCTGTATCCAAGTGTTAAATATAGCCTCCTGGCAGCTGATAAGAAAATAGAGGAAATAAATAAATTTAAAAGGCATGTGTAAGTGAAGACATTTTTAGAAGACTTAAAACCAGAGCAGACCAAAAATAGTCTGTGAGCAAAATGAAGAACTTCAGGGTTGAACCTGGAGTGTCTGATCCTGGGCTGAGGAGGCTACGGAGAAAACAAGTGTTCTGCTCTGTACAAAGTAAACTCCATTATGGGCTGGACCAGAGCAAATCTCGATCTGCAGCCCTCAGCCTCACGCCCGTGCTTTGAGCACCCCTTCAGTTCTCCAAGCATTATCTGGGGATCCTGAGCAGGATCAGGTACCCAGCACTGCCAGCACTCTGTGTTCAGTGAGATGTTCCCCGTACCTGGTGTTATTTCCTAAATCTCCAGTGGCAGGGTGGTGTGAGGGGGTCGTACCTCTGTCTCTCCAGAGCTGCTACCTCTGAGCTCCCAGGGAAAATGCCTGCACACCCAGAGAGCCCCCTGACCTCATGTCCTTTCAGCAGCAGGTTCTTACTGCTGGACCCGATTTCACCAAGTTTTAACCCAGATTCAGCATTCCCAAAGCCAGCTCCTCGGCTTCCTTGACTGGTCGTGCTGCTCCTAGGCATCCAGCTCTGGTCACGCCAGGTCCTGCCTCCCTTACACATTTCTGTCTGGCCGGGCCTTTGGACACAAACTTTTTCCAGCTGCATTATTCTGCAGCGATACCGAGCAGCCACTTCACAGAGAACGTGCAAGGTCCCGTCTGCACTCCTAACAGCTACCCAACAGTGCAGCTGGTCACCTGAGGGCAAGGAATAGGTTTAATGATGTTGCCCTGGTTCCTTAAAATGCACTTGTTGTTCTGCAGCTTTTTTTTTTGCCACACAGCTCTTGTCAGCAGGAGTTTGCTGTGGGCTTCCCAACACGCCTTTCTCAGCTGGCCTCTTTCCCTCGTAGCACAACAGTTGCTGTTGAAGGTGAGGGACAGGCAGACAGGCGTGAGGAGCACCTGGGAAGCGGCCAGAGGGGCAGTGGGTGCTCACCTTCTGCAGCCCCCAAAGCAGTGCTCCCCTCTGTGTTTACAGGGAGAAGATCAGAAAGGATTTGGGCTTTTGACATATTTGAGGGGTACGATTTGGGTTCCAGGCTGAAGCGGTTTACCAAAATCTCAGCATCTAGAGTGCTGTTATGGTTGGCTTTCTTTGCGGTTGCTGGAAAGCTCAGGGAGTTGCAGAGCATCCCCATCAGCTTCAAGTGGACACTGGAAAAATCATGGCTTGGTAGTAGGTAAGAACCAGTGCGGCAGGGCCGGTGCGGGCTTGAGGGATGTCTGGCATGGGCCTTCCCTGTCATGGATTTTGGTGTTGGATTTGAGGGTCCAGTCTAGCTCTGTCTGCTTTTGGTTGGCATGGAGAGTGTTTAAGCAAATCAATAATTGCGTTTCATAATGCATGATGCTGAGAAGAAAATCTGTCTCAAATGACTTCCCCATCTCAGGTCTTTCCAAAGGGTTCCACGGAGGCAAGAAATCCAGAAGGTTTTCCTAATTCTGCCAGGGGCTCTTGAGTGGATCCAAGCGCTCTGCTTTCCTTTCGGCAGGGAGGAGGCACCAACCCCGCCAACTCAGCTTCCCAGAGATGCATGAGCTCTAGAGATGAAAAGTGCTATTTTGCCTCTGTTTTGACTTTTGGTTGTATTCACTTGCAAGAATCCTGCAATTATTTTGCTTTGTTTGTTTTGTTTTCAAAAAAACCCCCCACCACTTTAGCCTAAATTTAGTGCCTTGTGTTTGTGAGCGATCTGCAATTAGCAAACAATGTATCTGTGTGCATGATGGCAGTGGAGAAAAGGGACCATGTACACAGGAAAACACAATTAAGCCTGTGCATTCCTGCCCGTTCCTTTCCTGGTGCGAGCATGGACATTGATGGTAGCGCTAGTGACAGAGCTGTCTCTGAACTGCTTCACAGATTTCAGCAGCTCCAGCTTGCTCCTTCCACCTAGCCCCCCGCGATGGCCCATCTGCATCCCGCATCCCGTACCCCACACCCCTCTCCCAGCTGCTTAGAAGGTATTTTCAGGCTTTGCTTGCTGCTACAGTGATATTTAAATCAGAAAATGAAAGTATTGCATATCAACAGCATCCTTTTAAAGTATGTTCAATCTGTCTTTAATTTAATGGTTGCAAACCCCATGGTCCCTGCTTAACTGCATTTTTTTTATTGATCTACACCAGTGCCCAAGTTTCCTCCCTCGCCCTGCCTGCTACAGGATGGATGCACCTCTGTCCCTCCCTCCTCCCTTCCCTCTGCCCTTTCCTGAGGATGTGCTTGGCAGCCGATTCAAGTTCTATTACGAAAGAGATCGGTTACTCTCCAGCGCTAGCTTGGAAAGGGCTGGAATCTGCATTTTAGCTTGGAGGAAGGAGATCTGCTGCCATCTGCACCTGGTGAGAGAAAGAGCTCCACAGCTGGAGGCAGCTGCCAAACTTCTGCCAAACACCCCGCCTGTGAAATAAAGCAGGCTGCTCCGTTCTGCACTGGGTACAAGTGCTAAGTCTACAAATACATTATCGAGCAAAGTGATTTTAATAACAGAATGCATTTGGATTGCATACAGCTGGATCTAGGCGTGACAGAAAATGGCCATACACCCGCAGAAAGAGTTTTTTTCCATTTCCATAGTTTAAGCAGTGAGATCCACTGGGTTATTATCCCACTCCCCATGTCAGTGAGTACTAAGCACAATTCAGATCTCCTGCACACATGCACTGCAGAGCAGAATGAATCTTCTAGAACTTCTACATCAGATACAATCAACCTGTTGTCAATCCCATGACATGGGGCTGCTAAAAAAAGGAAATGAAGGAAAACAAAATTGTAATGTTATTTCTTTATTGCACGGGCAAACACCCTGTGCTAGGCGCAGAACTTCCCGAGAGCGAAGTCCAGGACTGGGAGGGATACGGTAGACAGGGGCAGATGCAGTAGATGATGACATTGTGGGTTAACAAGGGCGTCATACTGACTCGCATAGTCTATCTAGGTAGTTAAATATCCAGAGAATTGGTTTTTCTGTTGATGAATACTTTTGGGCCACAGCTGATGGCTGCTACAGAGGAGGGCTGTGCCGGGGTTGCAGGTGAGCATTGGGGCCAGCTGCTGGGGTTGCCCATGGGGCTCTGCCATAAGCAAACCCCGGGACCCCACCGCGTGGTACCTCGCAGGGTACCGCTGCCTTCCCTGGTGAAGGGGAGGTGGCTCCTGGGCAGAATTTGGGAGTGCACGTGGCTCTGCGTCCTGCCCCAGCTCTGCAGAAGCCTCCTACTGACCCACCACCCTGCACCAAAGGGGTCTCCGGCCTGGGGGCAGAGTTCACACCCCAAGGACAAGGCTGGGCTGGGGCCCTGGTCCTAGTAAATGGACCAGCAGCGAGACAGCATTTCTAGGGGCTCGGGCAAAAGCTGGGGCTGCTATTTTAGGATATCCATCTGCGTAGTCCACTCAACACAGGAGCTGTGGGGCAAAGCAGCCTTACACAGCCTGCCTGCGGGGACAGCCCCGCTTTCTCTGGGGAGTGCAGTGCTTGGTGCCTGGGTTTCTCACCCTGTGGGTTACTGACTCAATTGCAGAAAAACTGAGAACACTTAATTCCTTTCCTTCCGTATTTGTTTTTTGTGAGTCACTCCATAAATGAGTATCCAAGTGAAACGCTCTGCTGGGAAGGGGTTGGTGTGGGACCTACCACTACTGTTTTACGCGTACCGAGTGCAGTGTACCACCAGGGAGACGCCTGACACCACGAGCTGCAGATCAATCTGCAGGCAGTCTTTGAACATCACCAGCAGTACAGTTATTTCATTCCTTGGACAAACACAAATTAAAAGGGTAACATTTAATCAGCATTTAAGTAAGCAATATAATAGCACGTAGTCTTTGCTCAGACTTATTTGTTCTAGTCCAGCTTCTGTCCAATGCCAGCAGAGATAATAGAATCATAGAATCACAGAATCATAGGTTGGAAAAGACCTTTAAGATCATGAAGTCCAACCGTCACCCCAACACCACCATGCCTACTAAACCATATCCCGAAGTGCCACATCTACAAGTTTTTTAAACACCTGCAGGGATGGGGACTCCACCAACTCCCTGAGCAGCCTGTTCCAATGTCTGACCACTCTTTCAGCAAAGAAATTTTTCCTAATATCCAATCTAAACCTCCCCTGACACAACTTGAGGCCATTGCTTCTTGTCCTATCGCTAGTTACCTGGGAGAAAAGACCAACACCAAATCTTGAGGGCTCTGCTACCCTGTTCCCAGTCACATCTTTACCTCTGTGTCTTGCTTTTCAGGAGGCTGCAGTACAACTGCACGGCTCTGCTTCGTGAGTCTCACATGCTCCTGTTTGTCTCAGGCTGCTGCAAAGCAGGAGGAACCTCGTCAGCATCCACGGTATCAGCACCCATGGCATCAGCATAAAAGAGATGAGAGCCACGTGCCACGTAGCAGGGTGATTCCTTGCCTTGCTGTTTGCAGGCTGGGCTTGCATACCTGTTCTTGATGCAAGACACGGCTCGCCACTCCTCTTACCCTCCATGCCTCTAGTGCCATCCTTTTATCTATCCTAATGAGGAGGTTCAGTGTGTCGGTGGGAAGGAGATGGGTGCACAGGAGCCACACTGAATTCCTAGTGTCTTTTACTTCTGCGATTGTGGCTGATGCTCATCAGTTGGTAAAATCAAGTAGGATCCTTCCATCCACACCCAAATACTTTGCTGGGACCATTCCTTCTGAATATGATTCTATAAGAACGAAAAGTAAAGTAATAAACTATTATTTATTCCAAATACTACAGGGACCCTTCCAGCAAAGGCTCTGCGGGGTGGACCTGGGGAGAGGCGGGAGGCAGGGAGCGCTGTGGCTGCATGGGGAAGCAGCAGCAGGGTTGTGGACAGACCCCAGCACCGCTACCCAGGTCCAGCCCCAAGCGCCAGAGCAGTGGGACGTGCGAGACCATGGCGGGATGACCGGCAGGAGAGGATGACCGAACGCTGGGCTCCCACCTCAGCCTTCCTCGCTGACCTCTTCCTCTTTGTTTTCTTCCATGAAGGAAGAAAACTCTGAGCAAGCTGCTGAGTCAGAGCAGCAGGAGCAGGAAATTCTCTATTTGGAGGGTGAGATCAATGCTGCTGCTGCTAAGCAAAAGCAATTATTTTGCTTTGCTGGCAATTTCACTGCAGCCAGGCCAGGAGGCTGGGCAGCGTGCTCCTTGTCCGGCGTGCTCGCAGGCTGCTTGTTTTCCTGACACCATCATGATAGCACATCTTGCAAATTCAATTACACTGGTTTCACAAATTAAGTATTGCAGGTACTGTAATGAAGTGTGAGTCGGATTATTAAGAACAAGTCATAAGATTTTTTCCACGCCCATTTTCATAATAAGTAATTATAATTATTCCATCCCATCCTGAGGCCTCTAAATTGCAATTATATTTTAAACTGTTGCAAAATGCTTAATGTGATACAAGCGAAAACATAAGGGGAAAAAAAGACTCAGCCTTTCATCTAGCAATGTTACAATGGTTAACAGGATGCTCTTTTCAAATCTATTTTGTTTTAGAGGATTTATTAGCTAAGAAAGTGGTTTGGGACTTTATATTCAGGGATGTAAGTTTTTAATTTAATTGTTTTCAGCTCTGAAGGCTCACAAAGAGATACTTTCATTGGGTGTTTCCCTTACAATGGAGAGAATGTCTTGTCTCCGTCTAAATGAAAAGCACAGTTCTGTTGCCTTTGTTCATAAACGGTCCTTTCAGTAAGAGAGTTTGTGTAGTAAAGCCCACAGAAGAAAGAGCAAAATCTGATTCTCTAAGAGCCTCTCTCAAAGAGCAAAGTCAGGATTTTCTTTCAAAATTTTTAGTGCAAGAAGCAAAATAAAAATATTCTTAAAAGTTTATAGCAGCACTTCTTTGGCAGTGCCCATTTTGGCCATTGGTTCAAAATGATACAGTTGTCCCAGTTGCACCTCCACCTCCCTGCTCCACGTGGGCCATGGCAGGAGACCCAAAGCCATCACAGTCCACAGTGACCACACTTTAATTTATGTTCTTAAATCATAGCTAAAGTCTTCATCCTTGTCCTCCCTCTTCAAAAATATTTAGATGAGGTACCCACATTTTTGATGGCTGATATCAGGGGACGTGCGTCTTGCCTTCTATGAATACATGAAAAGGAAGATGACGAGCTTCCAGCTTAATTGGGAAAACATTTAGAATTAGGTTCCCTTGGTACCCTCTGACTCTGCTTTGTGGCTTGGGTGGCACAAAGATGTTCATAATTCCATAGGTTACTAGACTTCCTCTGTGCAAAAAGCATCTTGTGCTTTCCCCAGCTTCCCCTCTGCACAGAGAACTGGGCAGGCCCTGGTGGCAGTGGAGTCAGGGGAACATGGAAAGCTGCTGAGCTCTCCTGGCTGCTCTGGAGCACAGCACATCAAAGGATCTGGCCCAGGTCTCCTGACTCATGCTCTTCTTCCATGCTCTTTGCATTGAGGCAGCTCTTATTTGCCTACAAAAATGCAGCCTTGTTATTAATTTAAAGTTGTAGAGGGTGGAATGTGCACGCTTTGAGTTGCTGCTTTTTCCTGAGGCTATTTGTCTATTTGGAAAAAAAAAAAAAAAGCCACTTTTTTATTCCAGTGCAAAACACTGCAGCACTCCAGCACAAGTTCTGCTGGTGCTGTCCAAGCACAAACCCTGCTGGGTGAAGAGACATCTACTGGTGACCTCCTCAGAAAGCTGAAACCTCTGAGGTTGGTTGCTTTACCCCACCTGTGCTCTGCTTGAACCCCTAAGGTCTCGTTCCACCTCTGTGCAGAGGTGAGGGACGAGCTGACACGGGGAGGAAGCGGCTTTGCGTTTGCAGGTAGCACAGCTTGAGGTTGTTTGCTATGGCCGGAGCTAGTCAAGCTGTTGGCCACTTTCACACTTCCATGGCGGTGTAGAGCAGGGATTCAGCTTGAGTGAAGCCTTTTGTGCATGGGAAGAAAAGGCTTAACTAATGGACATTGTAATTAAACTGTGGGTAATTGCCATTTTCATTTCCTGTACCCTGCCCTAGGAGGATAATAACAGGTTAGGCCATATCAAAATGTTCCTGAATACCTTTGGTGACATGACAACAGAAGTTACCTACAAAAATTTCTAGAAAATCATGGAGTCAGCAGCATCTCCTGTCACTCTGCAGTTCAGGCCTTGCTCTAGGGAGGCAGCTCTTTGGAAGTGCTCACGAGCAGTGGTTTGGTAGCAGGTAACTGCTGCACCATCTTTCTTTCCATTTGCTCCCAGAAGGACTGGGAAACTTCACTCCTCTCCATTAACAATGGTTACTTGAATGATCCCACTCGTAGGATGTCTCCATTTGTGGAGAAGTACTCAGAAAGAGGAGTATGGGGTAAACAACAAGGTTTTCACAGGCAACGCAGAACAGATAAAAATAGGATCATCTTCTCCATCAGCCATCTGGTGACAAGATAGGGCTGTGCGTAGCGTAGCTGGTCAGTGAGACAGCTGTTATTTATAGAGTGCTGTAGATGAGCATCACGCTTCTCAAGGGCTGAATCTGTTATGAAAATTGGAATTCATTCCCTAAAGAAATCACATCCCAGAGCAATCACATCATAAATGCATGGCTAAAAGGTGGAAGACAGCAGCCCATAGCCACGGCGAACAGAACGAGCATGTTCACTTTAGCTGTTTGATTGCTGTCCTTCCTCCTGTGCCATTTCCCATCACTGTGATGCTGAGGCTGCTCTGCATTGCTGTTGTGCCTACAGGCCAGCGGTCCTCACAGCCAGGCACCGCACAACAAGATGATGAAGAGGCTTTCCTCTGGCTACGGGCTAACAGTTTGATGTTTTCTGCTCCACAGCTTCACCCTTCCACCATGTTATTCCAGCTCAGTGGGAAACACAAAACCAATTTTTAGTTCAGGAAAATGGCCAGGACATTTCCCCTTGTGTGGGAAAAATAAACACAGACGTTGGCTGTAAGGTCTCACCAACTCCTACCCACTTTCAGCCTGGTTCACTGGGAATTAGAGAGCAGGTTAATAATACACAAGGACACAAATGATGCATCAAGAGCTTAAAACTGATTTTAGCCATAACAGTTTAGCCTACCACAGAATAAGGCAGTATTGGTGTGCTGTGTGTTTGTGGCTGCATGGGTAGCAGCATGGGTTACAGCAAAGGATGTGCCTCTTTTGGAATGAAAATGAATGACATTGTGTTTTAAATTGGGTGTTTATGATGTGCAAGTGCCATGCAGGATTGGTACAAGTCACATGCAGGTCAGATGTCCCATACTCAGAGGCCCAACGCAGTGTGCCTGGACAGTGGGGTCTGTGTCCCCACTGCTCTTCCCTCCTCTGCAGCCCAACTCAGCGACACTGTTGCACCCTCAGCCTCTCCAGCCCTGCTGGCAGCATTCAAAATAAAGGAGGATCCTGATTTTTTCCAGGGGAATGGGGCCCTGCACTTTGCAGCAGGATGGGCACTGTGCTGTCCCTGCTGCCATGGGGAGCCAAACGGCCACTCTTTGTATGTTTGAATCCCAGGAGACCTTGTTGAGAAGCAGGCACAGTAAATGGTTGCTTCTATTAAGATGTCCAAATCTGATTTCCTGCACTGACCACAGACTAATGAATAACTTTCCCAGCAAATATTGCAGCTACAGTTTTGGAAAGTATCGTTGTCACTGATGTCCTTAGCGATGCTAAATCCTGCTTTTCATCATGCTCTGGGTGCTTTTCAGTGAAAGCTCTTCACTGCACAGCACCCCACAGTTTTGACCATCGTGCAGGTATAATTTTCTACTGCTGCTAAGGGAGCTTGTATTGTGTCTGTGCTGAAAGCCGCATCTGCAAGCTCGCCGCAGGAGCAAGTCTGAAAAGATGACTGCAGAACTAGATAAATCTGCAAGGGGAGGCTGGCCGTGCCAGCTCGCTGCTGCTGCTGATTGTCACCTGCTGCTCCAGGCAGGCAGAAGTCAAGGGGAGTTTTAACTGATGATGAGCATTTGGGCCCCCTGTACTCGGGTGGTTTAGCTCACAGCAAAGCCACCTGCCAGTGGTGGCCAGGTGACTACCTCACTTTTCCTGCTTGTCCAAGAAGCTCCGAGCAGTGATGGGCTTGCAGAGCACTGGCGACAGTAAAACACGCTGACTGCTGGATCCCCACCTCCCTCTTGGTGTCTCCCCTTGCCTGCATCCCAGTCTGAATGGGTCTCTGGGATGGTGAGTGGGACAAACAGGAGAAGCTATCTGTGAAAAATCTATTGAAATCATATTCATGATAGTTAGAGCATTTGCACGTGTAATAGCCGAGGTGCTTTCCCTGGATTATGCCATCGCAAATTTGGGAATGGCCATAAGGCATGTCTGCGTGAAGCTATAGTGAGCAATACTGGAAAGTGCTGGGTGGAGCAGGGAGGGGGACAGCTATTATGTGCACATGGTCATTACACATGTAAACATGATATTAAAAATAGAGCTGGCTGAATACTGCCAAGCATTTCTCTGACTACCCTTTGGAATTACAAAGAGACATGGGTTTGGCTGGAGTCCTTGCCATTTTGTTCATCACTCCTGCGATCATTTCAGTGTGAGAGAAAATGCCTGCAGAAAACGGATAATAAACTCGTGTGTGTGTTTGCATGAGAAAGTTTTGTTCCATCTGGGGTGGGACACTGTTCAATACAGCGGCAGCACAGGATTCCTGAAACCAACTGCCAAGGATTTGCATCCCTCCCTTGAGGCGCAGAGGCTGCTGAGATGCAGTTGCAGTAAGCCAACACAAATCACACCGGAGAGCACTCAATGAAGAGGGCTCCTGGAAGATTGATTCACACCAGGTGGCGAGTGAAGATCAGCATGGTCACTCCAAAGGAAAGTGGTACCTTGTAATTTCACACGTTATCATGAGAAGCTTTTCATCCCAGAGACAACACGGAAAAAGTGGGAACCTTTGGACGTAGATTCAGCAAACTGGGACAGGATGTGAAAGCAAATCTAAAGCCGAGGACCCTCAGGCTGAAAGGCTGAAATTGATCCTCAAAATTCAGAAGGGGTGAAGAGAAGAGCCAGAAAAATGTTTTGAAGTTTTGGGAAAATGTCCTCACCCATGAACAGTTAAGTCTCTTTAGTTCATGATAAAAAGAGAGATTGAGAGGTGATGTGATTCGAGTATAGAGATACTTTCCTAGGGAGAAAGCAGTGCATACTAAAAGGATCTATAACCAATGTTGTCTCCTTGTTTCCTTATATTTTCCCATCTGTCTGTCACATAAATCCAAGTGATATAGCAGGAAGAAACAGAAGACAGAGCTGGGACAAAATTTTCATAAATTCATTTGACTTCAATGTCTGACGGGCAATTACAGCCACCACATCTTGCACCTAAGTTGCTGCATACTGGGTAGGTGCCACTCAGGAATGTAAAATCTTGTGAAGAATAAAAGACAAGACTCCATTTTCACTTTCCGAATCTGGAATGAGGTGGGTCTGATAAACACTCTCACCCGCCTGCATCCTCTCTTGCCTTCCACGTGGGGAGGGTCTGGCCTGAGTTTGATGTTCTCCCAGGGTTTGGCGGCGAGGGCAGAGTCCTAGCACATGCTGGTTCTCCTCCAGGTCACCAGCAAACGCAACGAACCTGTGCTGCTTGGCTGGGGATGCTGGTGGGAAGCACAGTCTGGAGAGCTTAATGGGGTCATTCTCAGGCTCCTGGAAGCCTTAAGAGGTTTTGAAAAGTGATATTATCCTGTCCTGAGAACTAAGTTGCTCTGAAGGAAATTACAGAGGGAGAAAGAAAAGCAATATAATCTTCAGTCACCAGCTCTGTTCCTTGCCCCTCTCTACCTCAGGGATTAAGCTATTAAAAACAAATGTGAAACAAATATTTTTCAGGCAAGTGATGGCAAGATACAAAGTTACTCTTTTTTGTTGATAGAGTTGACGGAAACAAAACCAAACCCATCTCCTCCACACTCGCACACACATAAAAGAGAAGTAACTTGGTCCTGTTGTGGGATATGACCTGCCAGGTGTTTCTATTATTAGAAGCTGGCATCAGCACTGGGAATAAACCATACAGATTGATAAAGCAAACACCAGGTCAGCGGGGATGGGACCGCAGAGGGAGGGCAGTTTCTATGGCAATGGAGAACAGCCGTGATGGGAGGTATCGTGTGTAGGCGGCAGCGAACGGCAGCTTCGCTCCTAGCAAAAGTGGTTAGTTGCTTTGGAGACAGGTGCACGCGCTGAAAAAAGCACCTCTGGGGGATCAGGACAGAGACAGCGGGGTCACAGGATACCAGCTACGCCAGTCGTGAACTAGCCAGGAGGTGAACAAATGAGGCGGTGTCAAATGTGATGCCTTTTGGTCACTAAAAAGTCTTTTCTGTGCTAAAACACCACAGCCGCGAGCACTCAGGTTGGAAATGGCGCACGTCTGGAGACCAGCAACCAGATGATGGTGGAGAGACTAATGAAGAAGTCTGCAGCTTCAATGGTAAATAAAAGCACAACTGGTAGGAGGAATAAAAATGACATTTCAAAATGAATGCACACGCCTTACTGAAGCCGCTGCTGCAGCGGATCTTAGCACATGAGCTGATCGAGCCTCCCGGAGCTGCTTGTTGGTCTCCCACACCGCCAGGCGAGGCCCACGGGAAGATGTCAGTGGGGAGGTAGTTGGTGGGATGATTTATTTCATCTTCCATAAAGTCCCGAGCTGGGAAAACACACAAGCAAATATTCAACCCAGAGTCTTCCCCGTTACCCAAAGAGGGTAACTTCACACGGTGGAAATCGTAAAAGGTGAACATGATGGTGACATAGCTCATAAAGTGCAAGCACCTTGCTCCCTAGGTCAGCCCATGTACAGCTGATGTTTGGGGACATGGTGGGACCACCTCTCTACAAGAAGATGCTCTATTTGAAAAACAAAACTGTAAATGAGCGTTCCCCCAACCTGTTGAAATTTGAAGAGATCCTACCATGTTTCTCTCCCCGGCTGGGCTGCGGCCAGAGAAGTAGAGGACTTTGCTGGGTCCAGACCCATGAGACACAGCTGCACTGCAATGTGCAGAGACTCACGTTTATGGATCCTCTATCAACATCTCTATGGCCCTTGTGACATCTTCAGCTGTTACGGAGGGGTAAGTGGTTAATCCTCATGGCAATCATGCCAAGTGTCAACACTTCAAGTTTGTAGAGGCACAGACATGGACAGGAGTGGCTGTGAGCACGTGTGGGGAAGGAGGACATCTCCACTCCTGCACTGCCTGGGCTTGGTGGGGTGCTGGGGCTCACATAGCATTAGGGTGAGGGATAGAGCCAGGGGGTTCTCCCTGCCTGCGCAGAAAAGGGTGGAGGACAGCCTGGAGTCACCAAAGTGGAGCAGCGCGGCCAGGCCCTGAGCTCCCCCCATGCTCCTCAGGGATGTGCAGACACAAGCAGGGAGTGTAGGGGCTGTTCACTGCCGATCCCCAGGCAACGAAGTGCCAGCATCAATCAGCAGCGACAATGCCGACACTAATCCAAAGCTTCCCCAGCTTCACCTTACGAGCACGTTGCATGCTATGACCATTTGCACTGTTGCATGAGTGGTAGATGAGTAACCTTAGATCGTCCTCCTGACCCACAAGACGGAACAGCAAGACCGAAGCTAAAGGATTACTAGTTACCATAAAGCGACCGACTAAAAGGAGAAGTTCTTCCTTCATCCACCCTGGAACACGGGGTGGTGATTGTATACCCTAGCCCATTAGTAATCGGGCTTCAACAAGCTGAAAAAGGCTTGAAAAAGTAATTCTATTTTGAGACCTACACATACAAAGTTTATTGTGCTCATAGGAATATCTTTTGTATCCTTTGAAAGTCAATGTAATTTACTCTGCAGAGAAAGTTACTCATTTTTTACTGGAAAAGTGGTTGCTTAATAGAAAAATCAAGATTTATATGGATATCTCATTTAACCAATTTAAACATCTTAGTAAATTCATGCTACAATACCTTGTATATGCAAAGTTATATTCCTTTTTTTTTCCAGAATCATACCTTCTTGCTGCCCAACACTATATTTATTGGAAAGGCTTTGCCAGCTGTGCAACAGTGAGACTGAAATGATGTGCTGGCCCTCCTCCCAGAGCTGCTCCCTGTCCTGCGTCAGGACATGGATTGCAATGCACCAGAGCGTCCTGCCTGGCAGATCCCTGTCATGAGGAGTAGCAAGAAACCAAACCTGTCCAAACTAAGGTTAATCCTGACTCTACCTCCTTTTCCATCATTTCAGCCACATTCACTTCATCTTGGAGCCGGTTTCTTGGCAAACGTCCTCCAAGATGTGTTGCTGAAGTTAGTTAGTTTATCTCTGTAAAGATGCTAGCACTTATTTTTCTACCTCAGTTATATTGGGATGGAAAAGGATTTTAAAAGCAGCTAGGCCCCCTGTTTTGAACATTTTCCTTGACATTTTTGAAGCAGCCATTGCAAATGAGTGCTTTCCACACCAAATTGTCTCAGGGAGCTGAAATGAAATAACCAGGTGAAATTTGTTACAGCATTTACAAGGCAACTCATTTGCCATCAAAACAGGAGCTTTCCAGGAAAATAAAGTTGAAATAATATTGCTCATGCTCCTAAACAGTTTTCGAGAGTGGAAATTAAAGACAAATTCAGCTTTATGAACAGTCATGCCTATTAGTCATTTGTCATTACCGCTGTTTGTAAGTGTGAGTGACTGTGGTTCTGCTTTATTTTGTGCTTTATGTTTACAACCTCTTTCCATTTTCCCTTACAGAAGAGCGTGGATTTTTTTACTGAAGGTGTCTCTTCAATGTTTCTGAATTTTAAGACTGAAGTTTTCTTAAACTGGAATTTAATGCTGTACAACCCTGCCTACCTCCCATTCCAACAGAATTAAGCCACACTTAGTCTCATGAGCTACAGGACATCCTCTGCAGGGGAAATAATGAGAACAGTCCCAGCTGTGTGCAACGTAATCGCCAGAATTGGCCTCTGCTGGGGGCAGCACACCCGTAGTAGTACATACTTACACCAAGGGAATTTGCAGTAAGAAGCAAGTGTCCAGTTTTGGTTTTCTACCCAAAGGAAGATACTTGTCACTGCACTGGAATGGGATCAATGAAGGGCGATTTAAAAAACTGAGCTTCTCTGAGATTTATGGAAATGATTACCCATCAGAGAAAAATGTGCTCCATGAGAATCATAAACAACACATGCCTGTAGTCAACAGGAGACCATGAGCTCCAGGTGGAAGAGTGCAAACACTCAGCACAGCTCCACAGAAGCAAAAGCTTCATCCTGGGCAGCAGAGGAAAGCTGCTCCTGCTCTGGGGCCTGGACAAACTCTCCTCCTCCCTTCCCAGCCTTCCTCAAAAACCTCCCAGCCCCACACTGATGTCAATGGCTCCTACTCAGTTCTTGACATTTAATGTGGTCACAGAGTGAAGTCGTTCATAGAAAGCTCCTTGTTCTGGCCCAGTAATGAGTGTACATGAGTTTAGAGCATTTTACTGTGTAGCTGTGCTGCAGTCTTCTAAAAAATGCACGTGCAGGAAGCTCATTCTGCAAACCCTATATCAACTGGCTGCACCGCGGATGGCTGGCTGAAATCAGATGTGCAAGGCTTATACATTGAGAAATGTTATATTCAGATAGAGAAAACTTTCTAGAAATATTAATATTCAGCATCCACTATCAAGAGATCATAGCAATCCAACAAGATCTGACTGCTTTGAATTATTATTCATGTACCATGGAATATGTATTTTTGAAGTAGCATTGTAAATTAATGTTAGCAAAATGTAATTTGTAATTTAAATGTAAATCAGAATTGACTAAGAATATAATTAAGCTTTGAATGCCTAGGCAGTATCTGCTAACCAGCCTGTTTTGTGGTGTTTTTTTCACTAAGATTTTAAACTGTATTATTCACCCTGAATACCTCAATGCATATTATCTGTATATGTGTGCTATAAAAATGTAAATAATAATAAAAGATTATGTTACACACTGTTGAATTCTAGATTGATACATCTCTGTGAAACTGAAGACTGCTTTATGCAGAGTTATATGGGATTCTTTATTGGTGCACAGAGGCTGCTGGCTCAGCCAGAAGGACGTTAGGAAGAAACCCTGTCGCCCATCACAAATGGTGCTTCTGCTGCTCAAATTTAATATTGTCACAGAAGTAAAAAGCATGATGTATTTTATATTAATCAAACAAAACACAGTCACGTAGCTTTAAGTGGTACACAAATTTATAATAATATTTGCTTCAATGCAAGACAATTTTAAGTATCTATAGAGTATATTTATCAGCCTCTCTTCATAATGAAATCCCCATGTGGTTGCATAAATATTTTGGTACTGGCCAAGCTGGCGTGCAGAGTTCCCGTCGCTTGCCCAACCCACTGCTACCCTCTGAGCACAGGTATTTCACCACTGATGCAACCACCTGTGGGCTGGGCTGTAAATGATCAGTATTAGTGGTACAGAGGTATTAGTGAGATGATCTCAGCTGGAAAAACAAACAAAATGTAGCTATACCATTAGAGACAACTAACTGTCAGGCTGAAATGTAATCTAGATTTTAGCATAACAAAAATGTTTTCTTATGAAAACAGGGACTTTGTAGCAAGAAGTAATTGGCAAAACTATGTGCTTGAGAAATTTAGGATTCTATCTTTAAAATAAAGATGTAGAACCGATCAAAATTAAACAAGTTTCTTGAAGAGGACCTGGACATATCTACGTTTTAAAAAACATAGGTGAGACGATTTAAAAATGCCTCTTTTGATCTATGCAATTGGGGCAGCTATCACATATGAGGAAATTGGTGCCATTCTCTCCCAGAAGGCAACAGGACCTCTTTGTTTCCCACCAACACTGCTGTTGCCCATCAGCACAAGCACTTAGCTCTTCAGTGGTCCTAAGAGTTTCCGGTACTGGATGTCAGCTGCCCTTCCCCAAACTGCCTTGGCTATGACTGTGGAAGGACGTGGATCCCCAACGGGCAATGGCTGTGGACTGCTTGTTCCTGAATACTAAAAATATAGATCTCTTCTTGGTCTTCAGGGGCCAATTATATGCATTTTGGAAGGAGTCTTCCTCTTGCACAAAGGGAAAGGTTGCACAGAAAGGACAGGTGGAGGTTTTGGGGACCAAGCATGAGGAAAGGAGCATCTCCTGCCTCCCAGTGCTCCAGCATCTACTCCTGGGAGATGACTAGCATTGTTCTCAAATGTGGAGTTTGACTGCAGTCTGAAGTTGCAATTAAATCCAGGCAATGAATGAGTGGCCAAATTCCATGTTTGTAGTCAGGAAAGGCTGTTTTTAAAGCACCAGAACTGCAAAATGTTGGTTTTTTGCATCTGGTACATGCTAAGGTATCTGGGGCCCAAAGCCTGCTGTCAGACACGTGGCTCCAACCCTCTTTGACAGGCAGAACTGAAATTATTACTGACAGGTGAAATTAAGATTTTAATAATTGCCTGAGCTGTTCTTCGCATAGACCCAGCAGGAGAACATCCTACGACGTGCAGTGTGTCAGCCACTTTTCTTGGAGTAAATGAAAGCTGAGGCTTTGCAGCACTGGAAAGATGTTCAGCAACTTTTGGCATTGAATCATAGAATCATAGAATCACTAAAGTTGGAAAAGACCTCTAAGATCATGAAGTCCAACCATCAACCCAACACCACCATACCTGCTAAGCCTGCTAAACCATGGGCTGAAGCATGTTTTTTTAATAGTGGACATAAGTTCAATGGGAAGGGCACCCTTGTATGAAGGGGAGGACAGAGATAGCTAAACAGCTTGCAGAGTGTAAATGACGTTAAACACTGCCTAAATGGAACAGAAGGAGAAAACGGAAAGGGAACAAAATGTTTTAGGAGAAGGTTAGGAGGACAACTGAGATTATGGCTTCTCCCTTCCCACACCTAGGTACTGATTTCACAACCAAAATCCTCCTTTCAGGGTTTCTATTTGACCACGTGCTTACGGAGCCTGTCAGCATTGTTTTGATTTGACTGCTCTGTAAAGAAAACAACCCAACCTTCGCACACGGACAAGCCCTTAGTACAGCTCTTGCATTCTGTAAGGGATTTGTCCAAGCACAGTGTTTGCTGTCCAGCCCTTGATGTAAAGAAATCAGGTCCTGTTCCCAGGGGAACGCTGCCTGCTTTGAAGACTGGCAGGGGTGACCGAAGGTTGGCTGGGGATGTATGGCCAAGGGGCCCTGGAGAGTTGGTCTCCCATGTCGGCTACTGTTTCCTCTCCTGCAAGGCAGGGTTGCGAGAGAAGGTCTTTGGACCAAGACCCATCCACCACTTAGTGGCACCTGCTAGTCTAATCTCCTTCTCTGGAGTCAGATGCACTAGCTGGAAAACCAGCTAAGTTTGTCTGCTTCTGTGGTTTGATTTGGAGATTTGGGGTTATGAGCCTCTAACTTTAGTTTCTGCAGTTGCTTTGAGAAAACCTAGGTTTGAACTGACCTAAAGATGTGCCCTAAACTCTGTGTGAATTTGCTGAATTACTGTATGATGGAAAGGTTTGTTGGCTGGGGGGGTCTCTACTCCGCCCTGCTCCTCAGAGTAGCAAAGGAAGCCAGCCACCACTTTCCCTAGCTGAGCTGGAAACCTCCAAGGACAGAGACTCATCGCTGTCTGGATGCCTGTCCCAGCTCTGTGCTGCCCTTGTTGTAAAAGAGGTTTCCTTCTGTCCAGTCCAAATCCCCCAAGCAGCAGTCTGTCCCCTTGCTACGGTGGGTGCCACTGCTTGAGGAGGGTTTAACGCCACTGGGGGATGAAGGTCTGTTGGTTGGTATATGAACTGCTTCTTCTGCTGCAGTGCAAGAGGAGTACCTCCACCAAGACAACTCATTTGTGGCCATCCATCACTTCATCAGGTACAAGTTGCCTTCATCAAATCTGTTGGTTGGTTACTGGCCACTTTCCCACAGGTTTCAACTCATTGCAGCACATCTTGTAGTTTCTAAGGGGCTTGTGGCTTTGCCACCTTCACTGCACTGATGATTTCTATGTTCCTCTTGATAACTTAGAAGTGTAGGTGGATGCTCATCCAAGTAGCAGAGGGTTTTGAAGAAAGGGTAGAAGGCTGATTTTTGCTTTCAGTGAAAATTTGCAAGCAGTCTACATAGCACACAGAATCTAAATCTATAAATCATGTATTCGAATCCAGAAAGTGTTATTGTTTACATGCAAAAATGTTTATGTGTAAATTCTAAATAATTCATCACCGTAACAATCTCATCAGCTTATCTTAAACCCTTAATTCAGGCCTGCACACATTCAAATCGTTTGTTTTCTTGCTGAAACTGTCTTCCACTCTTTGCTGCTCGTAGTCCTCTACCAGCCCCATCTTTCGAGAGCTCAGCTCCCTGCAGGGAGGGGAAACGCTGTTGCTGCTTTTCTGTAGCGGCTGAGAGGCACCGGCTGCACCAGTAACTCTGTCACGTAACTCAAAGCACATTCAGCTCAGAGGCTGAGATCAGACAAAAATGTGGTAAGCCTTCAGCTAACAGGCCAAGAGCAAAGGGAGGAGGATGCGTATGAGAACATCAATTGCTTTTCCATCTAAACCCTCTTCTTCTTTCCCTCAGCTTGTGCTCAGTTATTTTCTCTTCCCATTTTCAGTGTCACTGACTTGAAGAAAGTGGGGAAGAGGTAGAAAGAACAGGTTTTTTTCACTCCCATGAAATGTGTGATGAGAACTTTCCACCTCCATCCAGTACTGCTGCCACTGTGCGGGTCCTGCTGTGGGGAAAGGTGGGGGGATGTCGCTGTGCTGTGAGTTTCCCTGTACACCAGACACTGTCAGACCAAAAATACACCTTCAATGTACCTCCTGAATAAATTCAAATCACCGACAGTTCATGAAAACTTTGACCCAGACCAGAGATTTCAGAGTGAAATCTTTTAGGACTCTTTGCACCGACCATACCTCTAAGTTAGATACAAAATCCCACTTCATAGTTTGAGTAATGAAACCATTTTCATCAGAAACATCTGGGGGTGGGGGACACAGAAGGTGACTAGTTTCAAGAGGAAGCTTTAAAAATATATGAATGAATGGTTGTTTTCAACAGAACGAACTTCAGGAGCCAAAAGGCCTGTTTTTAGTCTTTTATCCTATGTTCCAGTGGAAATATTGCAATTAGGCAGATTTCAAAGGCGAGCTGGGTAGAATCCCTGTTTGGGGAATGAGACCTCCTTCCGACGGTAGTATCGTCTCAGTGGGGAAAGCAGAAATGTTGTCACTCAGCACATTTAGAACTGGATGGGGTAGCACTAAAACACAACATAGGGAAGAATGCAGCCCTGGAAGGGAGAGGGGCAATGTGCTGCAAGACAGTAATTTCTTCTCTAATTTCCATCATACCTGTGTTTTTCATAGCGGCGCATTTATTTGTACACCCTGACTCCTCTGGAGACAAACAGAAAGGACTCATCTTCAAACAACCCTCTGAAAGGCTGAGAGGCACAAAGAAGGAAGAGGCGAGTAATGAAATTATCTTCGTGCTTTTTAAGTAATTTGTAGCTGGGATAAGTAAAATCACAATCAGCAACACTCGCATATCTTTTCCTCTCTGGCCTCTAGGGAGTTAAACTGGAAATACACTGAAGAGCTGCAGGAAGGGTAAAATTAGCCGGTAGTTGAGTTGTATCTTGAGGAGCGATGTGCTCCTCTGCATCTGCCCCTTCTCACAGGACGTGGACTATAGCCTGGAGATCACGGGCATCTTCCTGTGCAGGCTCTGCGGCTCGCAGTGAGCCAGCAAACTGGACTATTTCAGCTTCACTAACTGGTTTTACCGTGAATAGTAATTTCCTTGTTGGAAAGGCAGCCTGTCTGAATGATCCAGCCTGCGAAAGTTTGGGCACCACCTGGTGCAGAATGCAAGGAGAAGGAAAAAAAGCTGAATGGACGGGAAAAGCTTATGAGTATGCGGAGTTTTGGCACAGAAAATCATCTTCATTCATGCAGAACATTCCTCCTTTCTTTTATAATGTGTCAACTTCCACAGCGCTGTTTCTAACGAGCTGGTGGTTTCTGCTTTTCAGCTTGTGTTGGGGAGCAGGTCCCCAGAGCGGGCAAGGGGTGCTCCTTGCCCAGTTCCCACCACCAGGTGCTGGAGGTGAAAGCTGGAAACCCCGGGCTTTGCCAGAAATACACCTTCAACCACAGCTCAGACACCCAGCCTCCAACCTACACTGAAATGTGCTCCCATCAGACGCACCAGGGAGGGGAAGGTGGCACAGGGGGGACCAGCATTATCTGAGAGACATTTCCCATTTGGGAGCAGCCTTCTGGCAAGGGGAAACTGCCCAGAGGGAAAATCAGCCACTGCTACCAGCAGATGAGCCACCTCAGGCTTATTTTTTAAGTGCTAAAATATCCTTGATGCAGCAGAAGACACAAACTAAGTTCTTCTGCAAGCTGAGGAGAGGAAATGGAGAAGATATGACCGAAATCCCCAAGGCTGAATCACAGCAAATTAAAAAGAGTAATTTATCCAAGTGGTGCACATGAAGATCACACAGAAGGAATGGTTCCCAGCAAGACGTGAGTGAAGGCAGAGATGCCGCAGAGCTCTCTGAAGGACGTGGGCCCTGCTGCCCTTGGTCTGCAGCAGGAGGGGAGTAATGTGGAAGGTCTTGTAATGATTTCAGTAAGAGTGGGCTGACATCAGATTGGATACATCACAACGTGGGGGACAGAAAATCTTCAAATTTTGTCCCTGTTACGGTGTCATCAGATAGCAGGTTTGTAATAGCTTGAGACAATTTCTTTTACTCTGTTTATAACAATCATAAATAAATGGCTAACAAATATTTATAATATTAAAATATTTTATCATGCACAATCATAAATAATAATTCACAAATACTATAAATAATATTTCACAATGATTACCAATTATTAACCTGTTTCACATAATGAGTGAAAGAAGGCTGAGCTGTTACATGGAAAACCATGCACGTTTTGGAGTAGGAACACTCTTTGGTCTGTTCTGCTTCATCTCCAAAAGGTGTTGGAAAAAAAGTGAAAGGTGAAGGCATTCAGGGGGGAGGGAATTCCTGCTTTCAGAGAGAGACTGAAGGGCTTGGGCACGGTTTCCTTAACAGACAGAGGGAAGAGAGGGAAAGTTGTTGGGATTTCCAAATTAAGCTGATCAGAGAGAAAGGAAATTGTACGTTGCCACCACTACTGAAGGAGTCCAGGCGACTTTCAAACAGACTGGAGTCACCAAACCCAATTTCTACCACTTTTTTCTGTAGTGGTGGTACTTTGCCAGCAGACCCATTTATTCGGTTAACGATAGCTTTGCTTCCTTTTATCTCAAGGATGCTGTGAGGATAAACATACCCACATTCAAAGCCCTGAGCTGAGCCCTGAGCCCTGCTGGGGTCTATTCCTCTTGCATCCTGGGTCTAGTGCTTGTGTGGCCACACCGACAGCTGGATTAACAAACCGATGACAGCTGAAAGTCTAAACTAATTGATTTTGGCTAAAAGTTACTGTGGTTCTGGCAGCTGTGGCCACTGCAATTGTGAAGCCAATGAACTAATGGAAATGTTAAATTCCAAATTATACATTTTCTTAGAAGTTTGCATAGAGAAATCTGATAACTGTGCAGCAAATCATTCGGGCCTTGAGAAAGGTATTTAAACGGCATATAACATTGAGATGGGGAAAGAAACGTGTTTAGAAATACATACCAGTCAGGCTCCCTAAGGATGTTCCTCATTTCTTTTTCCTCTCCAATTGCACAATATCAAATACTCCAGAATCCCACCGTGCATACAGTGTGCAATAATATATATTCGTAACAAACAGCACTTACAGCGCTTGACATCTTCAACGGTCTCTACAAACCTTAGCTAATTAATTTGTTTCAACACCCCTGTGGGCTAAGCATAGTTATTCTGAAGAAGCTGAAAGAGAGAGGTTAAATGAGTTACCGTGGGCCACAGCCAGCGAGGGAGAGCGGAGGGCTGGGAGTGCTGCTGCTGGCATTCTCCGACACCAGGCCTTTCCTCTTCATGGAAGAAGAGGAACACGCCATGGACTCTCAAATACATGTAAACCTAACAAAAAGTTAAGCAAAATCCACATCATCATTAAGTTTTTTATATGGCACTTATTTGGAACAACCTGACATTCCTCATAGTTTTGTCTCCTGGGAGCAAGGTGACCCTAAGGTCACATAAAAGACCGTAAAGTTGCAATAAAGCCATCCCACTGCTCGATATTGTCATTAATATTGCACATGGGAATCAGGACATTAAGCCTCAGAGTTCAAATCAAACCCCAAATCCGGCGTCCTAGTTCGGATCTGGTGTTTGGGTTTACAGTATTGGATAAGGTCGGAGCGTATTTCCAAAGCATGCAACGGGGGAGTTTTGCACTGTCTCTTTTTCTGGAAGCATCTGCACGCCTCTGCTGATATTTATCTGTTGTGTTTAATGACAATTTGGTGCTTGATGCTTTTTCTCCCAAACGTTTTGATTAATGCAGATATACAAATTCAAGATCATATTCTATACCATATGCATTTTTTGTTTTTGTGAATCACTTGTTTTAAAAGAAAAGGATACAAGATTTATGATCCATATGTTTTGAACAGACTGTTTGGAATTTCCAATCCGAATTATTTTATCTAAACTTTCCCTTAGTATTTCTGTTTAAATAAAAACGTCTAAGAACTGCTTTGTGCTGGCATTTATCACAACCCTGGGTGCATTCTGGAGGGACACCTCAGAACTGTCAGCAGCAAACCTCCCTTTGTGGAAGGCAGATCTGCCTTGGCGACCTCCGCAACGCGGATGAGATTGACGTGCCACGGCTCCAGCATGTTTTCATGCCTATGCTTATACAGCATCCCGTACTCTGATTCTCAAGGGTGCTCCACGCCTTGCCATCAGTAAGAGTCAAGGGTGCTCAGTTCCGACAGAAAATAAGCACAAATGTGTACAACAAATGCGTAATTAGCGGATGAGTCATTAATTCTCATTATTCCGTGGCGGAATGAGAGCTGTTCTGTCAGGCGGTAGCAGGTAGCTCTAAGCGACTGCTAGCAATGTAAAATACATCCATCACAGTCACTTTGTTCCCTCAGGGCAGCATGAAGGAAAGAAAGAGAAGGATGCTGGAGCAGATAAGCACTGCAAGGCCCCGATTCTGAAAAATACCGAAATACCGAAATACTTCAGCAGGCAGCGAAACAAAATCATGGCCTTAGCTACGCAGCATCAGCAAAATGCCAATTTATTAAGATAACCAGCCCTAAGGGAGAAAAATAAACAAATTTCTCTAACTTACTACATGTATAATCCCCTGATGGCTTTTGGTTGTGACTGTGGTCTTAGACCAGGCTTCTAGTGTCGTAACCCTGTGGGTTTTAATGGGGCTGGTCCTCATTCACCACGGGTGAGATCAGGGTTAGCCCATAAACTGAGGTCTGTGCCAACACCAGAGCTTTTGCATATGGTTTCATAATCAGCTTTTTATTAATTCCTGCTTCAAGGTGCCTAGTTTAAAATGAGATGATTTTTCATTTTCTAGCCCAGCACATTGACTATCAGCAGGCCAGGAGGTGGTTTTCTGCGCAACGCCTGGTACCAAGAGCTGAGGTCCAGCCCCCACGCTGGCTCTGGGCACCTTCAAAGGCTTCCGAAATTTTTAGAAAACATTGTATCAAAAACATTCTTGTTGGTTAGGCTCCACACTGACTGTGGCAGATCAAATTAATCCTGGGTGTTACTTCGGCCCTGTCTGTGGATTAATTCCAGGAATTACTTTAATCTATCACCTTTGCTTTCATTTTCTATTAAACATTTGTAAAAAAAGATCAATAGAGAAAAAGCGATGCACCGATAAAGTAAACACACAAGCAGAACTAATAATAACCCGGCAAACTGCTCTCACTGGAGGGTATAAATATTCCTTTCAGGTTAAAAATATTTCTTTGAGGATACAGAGCCCTTAAAAACCAGAATAGATCTTGGACAATGACACTTCCTCACAACCCAGGGAGCAGCATGTTTTTGCCAGTAAAGGATATGCTCTGCTTTGCAGAGGAAACTCCAGTTGGCTAATTTCACCATGGAAACTCCAGGCCTGACTATAAAAAGACCAACTTATCTCCTGACAAATATCCTTATGCTGGGAATAACAAAACCGAAGAGCGGATGGCGTGAACCCCAGGTATGGGGGTAACTGCCGGCACGGAGCAGCCATGGGGTAGCCTGGAATGGGCTGGTCTGCACGAACACCAGCATTGAGCACCGACTCGTCTCCAAGTCCATAACAAAATCGCGGCTAAAACCAGCCTTAGCATCTCTCTGCTCAAATCTCCCACCCCAAAAGTGACCGACACTTTTCCCTTCCAATCCTGGGACAAACAGGAATTGGCCAGATGTGTGAATAAGGCCCAGAGTCTTCAGCTTTGAGTCAGTATTTCTGACCCAGAGCTTTCTCACGTTGCTCCCTTGGTCAGTGAGTCTCTGAGGCTGCGTTGTTTGAGGTGGTGGCAAAACAGTTGTGCAAGTGGATGAGCCACGCACTGGAGGTGCTTTGATTCCCTTGGATCGGTTCATAGACACTTTCAGGTAGCTGTTTTCTCCTGGCCCAGCTGCCTGCTTTGACGCACCTTTAACACAGACCTTCTCAATTCACCTGGAGGAGCAAATACAGAAAATATAACATAAATATAATAATAATAATATCAATAATAATATAAAAATAGCCAGTAATACAGACATATATAACATAAATAACCAGATATTCTTGCTGATGATGGATTATGAGGACCAAGGTCATCACTAGAATGTTTATTATGAATCCTTTTACAGATGTGATGGTTTCCAGGTTTAATTATGAGCTCTGTCCCACCGCCTCTGTCTGACAGGGTGGCGTTGAGCCACTGTGGGTGACAGGCTGATGGCTGATGGCTACACACACAGCTAAAACAGAGCACAGATAAGGGAAAGGCCAGTCCCAATAATCAGAAAGCAGACTAACTTGTGATAAAAGAACAAATAGTGCACTGTCTTTTATCTGTAATCCCAACCACCACGGTGATTTACAGCAAAACAAAGGCAGTTTTAAACAGGTTTTGTCTTTCTTCTCTAGAGAGAGAGAATTTACATTGGAAATAAATAGCCATTATTTTACTTCCCTGTTGCACTAGATGTTGCCACAACATTGCTGGATGACCTGAAGAGTGACACTGCATGGGCTAGTTGGTCTCCATCACTCCCCAGTGAAAGAACAGGCAGTATTTAGGAAGA
>Ga0065711_1030439_pt1 | contig 32501 bp, 17 predicted proteins | sample Hoacrofraction12_FD_59098 | JGI IMG/M metagenome (GOLD analysis project Ga0065711, IMG submission 59098) | Hoatzin crop microbial communities from Cojedes, Venezuela - Epithelial fraction 12 v2 (version 2) | ecosystem: Host-associated > Birds > Digestive system > Esophagus > Crop | place...
CGCACCGGCCCCCCCCCGGAGCCCCCCCGCCACCCCCGGCGGTTTTCTCGCAGCGGGGGGGGGCTGCAAACCGCACCGAGCTGCTGCCCGCTCTCCCTTGGCGGTGCCGGGGGGGCGAGGTGCCGCCCCCGCGGTGGGTGCGCGCGTCCGGGAGCGGGCGAGGGGGCATCGCGGGAGAGGGGCTTCCCCCGCGGAGACGGAGTCGGCGCCAGTGTGAGCGCAAAGCGCTGATGCGCCGTGTGCGTACTCATTTAGCCTGCCCTTGCCAGTCTGTTCAGGCTGGTCTGTGGTGGATTTTCACGTAGAGTATCTTCATTTACGCTGTTTGTCATCGAAACGGGACAGTAACCGTTCCCAGGGCTCCTCAGGGTCGGCGGCGTCTGTGTTCTGTGAACCTCGTGAACAGCACCAGCGCTTCCTTTACACGCGAGGCATTTCGTTACAATACACCGCTCTTTGTACTTCTGTGCCTGTTTTCTTTTCAAACTGTGAACACTGTACAGTGTAAACAGCGCATCTTGACACAGTCCAGTCAGACTAGTATAGCATCGCTAGTTAGAGTAGCAAAACACACAAGCCGAGATCTACAAAGTCAAACATAAACAAACTGGGATGTAGAGATTGTGGCTCTTTCAAGTTGCAAGTGTTTATGTGATCCCAAGCAAACGCTTACTCCACACAACCAGTTGTTTCGCCCAGCTCAGGAATGCGGTGCTCTTCCCACATTTCTCTGTTACGACTCAAAATCAGATGGAGACGGCGAGCAGGCAAAACCATCCATAAAGCATTTGACAGGTGAACTGTTCTCCACACGCACCATCAGCTACCCCAAAAACCCGTCTCCAGGAGTTGGGGCGGTCGTCAGCTGTTTGCGTATCGAGCCTCGAAAGTTCTGCACAAAGATAAGGGCAGATGAATGCCATGCCGAAGAGTTTATAAACCCGAGTGGAAGGAGCAGAAGAAACAGCTTGTGAAAAGGAAAACGCAGGAAAGGAAAAAAGGAAATCTGAGCCAGATTTGCACAAATCGCAATGCCGGGCTTGGACTTCATTTTGTGCTGGGAGGACCTGTGTTTTCCCAGGAGTTATGGGAGTGGGCTGACTGCATCAGTACTGCGTTTCGAGGTGGAGCTGGGAACTGAGCCGCGGTGGCTGTGGGAAAAGCAGGTGAATGACTTTGCAGCGTCGGTGAAATACTGTCCAGAAGGCACGGCCAGAGGCCCCTCGTCCACGCTGCTGCTTGAAGCAGGGCTACCACCAGAGCCAGGTGGGGACAGCTGAGGCTCTGCCTCAGCGCCTGTGGGCACCCTCTGGGCGCTGGGGTTTCATGAGCTCTCCGGATGACCTGTCCCAGTCTGCGCTGGCCTGCTCGTGAGACCTCCCCGTGACCGCTTGCTGTGGTCAGCATGCCAGCTGGAGAAAGGCAGTTGATACGAGATGCAGGTAAAGGAACGAGGAGGAGTGGAACAGTCCACAACCTTCAGCAGCGGAAGGTGGACACTGAGGTGGAGCAGAAGGAGCAAAAGTTGGAGGAGGCAATCCAGTATCTCCTCACTGCCAGCCCTGCCTGACGTGTGATGTTACACCCGTGATTCATTACTCTCTGCGCATTTTTCCGGGGCTAATTACTGCCTTCTCCCTGCTCCCTGCCCCTGCGTGAGAGCTGCCCAGCTCTGCTGCCCGGTGGCTGAGGGTGCAGCCCCGCTGCCTCTGACATCTCCAGGCCTGCCCTGTAGCTGTGTTTGACCTGCACAGTCCGGTTCTCAGGGTCAGGCCGGGTTTGAGATGTTGTAAATGATTAACGTTGTGGGCACAGGGAAGTTAAAATTTCCACGCAGGGGGAGCAGAAAGGCAGTAAACCTTTCTTACCGGGGAAAGCATCTGCTGTGTGCACCCCCATCCCCTGAAGAGTGGCCCAGCAAAATGTCTGTGGCTAGTGTGGTCCTGCAGGTAGCACGGGCTGGGACTGCCTGCTCCTCCTGCGCCGATGGGAGACGAGGGCATCAGCATCGCAGCCAGCGCTTCTCCTGCCCGTGTGTCAGGCAGGACCTCAGCCTTGGCCTGGGGTCCAGGTCCATCTGGCAGGTTTGGCCGCTCTGGTTTCTAGCCTAGCACATTGATATAAGCTTCATCGACCTCGTCTTACGTCAATACGCTGGGCTGCGAGCTGCTGTAAATGAGAACTGTGGTCCAGTCTCAGCAGGTGTGCGGCTCCGTCCAGGGACGCAGCAGCCGTGTCGCCTGCGTTTGTCCACCCGAGATTTTCAGAGGACTCTTCAGCACCTTCCCCAAACCAGCTCTGTGGTTAGCAGAAGCCCTCATAGATAGAAACTCCTCTGAGATGACTGTAAAAAAAATTGCGATATATCCAGAAGCAAGTGCTCCAAAATGACAAGCTAAGCCCTTAAAATTATATGAACACTAAAAAATTGTGAGATCAAAAGGGGCATCCTTTATAAGAATTTTTCTTTAAGTTTTTACATTCTTCCCTGCAACCATGTGGTCTGTGAATCAGCTCAAGAAGAAAGTATGAAATCTGAGATTCTCACATAAAGCCAGAACTCAAAATGTTATGTTACTTGTCATAAAATCTGTAAACGCTTGTGGGAAATTATCTGTGAAAATACTATATGCCTTCTAAGAAGTAACTGATTATATACAGTGAGGAGTAATGAACTTCTCTTAAACAAAAAGTGATTTCAGATTTTATTATTAAAGACCACTTGCCTTTTGATGTTTAAGGACAGTTCTACAACTCAAAAAGCAGGTTACATTTAATTAAGTCCCTTGGCTCAGACTTGTTACTTAGGGCAACACAGTAAACACTTGGCAGAGACTCTGAACTATAATAACAGGTTTATTAAAAAAAGATTTTGGTGACATATGAGAAGGCAGGGAGTCTAATAGGAAGTTCATGGGGAACTTACCACTGTTCTACATCACCTTCATCTTTCTTCTTTTAGTATATGCAGAATAAAGATGTGAAAAAGCTTTGAGTTTACCATCCTTTGCATATTTTACCTGTGAGTGATTTAATGAGTTGAATTCTCAGTTTGAGAAGAAAATTTATACTTGAAGATTGTCTGATAGTAGCAACAAAACCCTCAAATCCTACAGCGAGGCTTTGTTCCTGTCCAGATGGAGGGTGCCTTGTGGCTCCTGCTAAAATGGCAAGGGAAGGTGTCTGACACAATGGAAGCTTTTTATGGAATTAAGGAAGGTATTTATGCCATTGTAGCTAAATTGCTTTGGCTTTATGAACAGAGCTCCCCATATGAACAATCATTCCAGGAATGGATTCTTTTCTGGCTTTGTTTAAACCAGTTCCAGACCAATGGTAACCAGAAAAAGATGTTGTCTATCTTGCAATAAGTATGCCCCTGTGAGGACATCATGTATATTCAATCCAAACCTCAGAGAAGTGTAACTTCCTATCCAGGCATGCTTTAGCCATCCCTGGCTGCTCTGGTCAAAGAGCTACAAAAATAACTCCACACTGATCCCCGCTAGACCTGCCTCTGCCCGCGGTTCCAAAGCATCCTCGTTGAACACACAGGCCTGCAAGGTGCTTCTCTGCTCACGACAAATAGTGTTTCTGGAAGGGTGGTGAGCCTTTGGGTCCTGCTCCTGCACGTCTGGTGTAGCCCTCAAGTCTTTGCGTGCTCTTCTGCCTCCTTAAAGGGGCTGCAGAGAAAGTGAGAATTTCACTCAGTTCTCAATCTGTTTAGTTTTTCTGAAGTATTCTTGGATGAGGACAGAAAACAGAGGCTTTTTTACCCTGTAGCTGAATGAGGAAAAGGGAGGAAAGTTGAATTCTGCAATACAGGAAAGCAATCCAAATTATTATTAAAGTCTAACATTTTACAGATACAGTACAACGTGACCTGAATGGTGACTCTGTTTCAAGGCAGTACGTATGCCACCATCAGTCTCATCAGCACTTCATTTTCCTTGTTTAGCCCCCATCTGAAACAGCAAGGAGTGCCAACCATGAGAAAAGACTCATTAGCTGTGCCAGATGAATAGCTAAGCGAAGATTTCATTTCTATTACCCTGTCCGACGGCAGCCACCCCTTAGTCTGGCTCCTCTGCCCACACACATGTAAACAATGGGAGGGGTACCGTGTAAAACAGACTTTCAAAGCAAAACAGAAGAAAAATCAGGAGAAAAAAGACAGTCTAATTCAATCAAGTAGACAGAAGACACTCAGGAAAAGGTGAAAAAGGAAGGAGAGAGAGTGCAATAGGAGGATTAAGCAAGTGGAGAAAGTGAGGTCATGCACAAAAAAAAAACCAACTATGAAATGCAAGTGCTTTATGGCTTTTTCTTTAAAGGCAAGGGAGAGTACAGTAAAATATGTGTTCTACTGCTCCAACCAAAGTTCAAAAATAACAAACAGTGAATTAGTTGATAGAATTGATATAATCAGTAAAGAGGATACCAGCTTAGAAACAGCAGTGCTGTGCCCAGCACCACCAGTCCTGCTCTTGATGCCTTGCAGATGCTAGCAGAGGGAGAGGTGTGGTGACTGTGGGCCCTGCCTCAACGTACCGCTGAGCACATGTGCAAACTCTGGATGTTGACCAGCCTCTCTGCTTTTACTCTGTTACGTCTCCTCCTTCCTTGGCTCCCAGCAGTCCACCACGTAGGCCACACTGGTGAGCCACACCGATTCACGACAACTGTTGCCACGTGATGGCCGTAAGCAGACTGTGGGAATTGCTAGAAGGTAAATTGCTGTAAATAAGTTTCATCACATAGTCTGCGAATAATGCTATGAGTTACAGTGGCTTCTTACTTGGATATGTTCAGCTGAATTTGTTATATTTGCTTGCTGCCAAGGTGAAGTTTATACCAAAAGTAGCAAAAAGCTACTTTGCAGTGAGCAGTGGTGATTTCAAGACTGGGTCTTTTGGGGTGATGGCGTCAGATCAGGAACAGCTTCCACGTGCAAGAGCTGTGCAGGTGAGGTCCTTCTGATTCTTCTCCGGGGCAGCTGGTGTGGTGGGAGCCTGGTTGCGTTGGTCACTCCCAGTCCTTACTCTGTTGTCTTTTTTTTCTTTTGCTTTGGTGAGTGTGGTTTGTTTTAGGGTGTGACTTATTGAGAACATGCATGCTTTATTTGACAGAGGCAATGGGAAAGGTCCTTCCTTGGCCTGCAGGCTGGTGTTCTTATGTTCAGTTTGGTTTTCTGCCGTTCTTTCATGCAGTCTGAAGGCTAGAAGAAAAGGAGGCTAGTTATGTAAAACTCATTTGAATATTATGTACTTGTGGAGCTGATTTGTTTCTGTTGCCATGGGCCTTTTGTTCAAAATCTCACCCTTTGCTAGGGTAAAACCCTTCCTTGATTCAGAGAGGGCCTGAGACAGTAAAAACTCCATCTATTTTTTTGAAACTTGTTTGTTATTTTTCCCTTCTTTCCCCTTCCTATTTTTCTTCTGTTTCTGATGGATGCAGGATGCAGTTGGTCTCATCCAAGTGACAGTATTGTGTAATTCCACGCCTCTGAGCCTGGCTTGCTCTCTGTTGTGTGTGACCACCTGAATTCAGCACCTTCAGATTCCCTGCGGTATGCTCCAGCACGCTATGAAGATTTGTTGCCCCAGTAGATAATGAACAAAGGTTGCCATGTGTAGCAGTAAAGGGATCATTTTTCCAGCTATAGATGTTGTATAGCACCCTAAAGGCCGGGAAAAAGACCTAAGAAGTAAGGCTTTCATCTTGAGAGCATCTGAGTGTCTCCTAGGAGTTTCCAACTCTTCCACAGCCTGCTCCCTTAACATGAGTTTCACTGTTCCATCCTCCCTGCTCTCAGTGCAGAGATAGAGATGCCAGCCTGGTGCAAGCAGCAGCCTAAATAATGACCAAAGAAATGGCGAGGCCTATGCAAAGTAGGGGCTTACTTCATATGAGGAGAGAGGGACAACACAGCAGTAATTTGGTATAGTGGCTGTTTCTGTAGATGGTGGTGACTGATGGTAAGATCCTGTAGAGCTATACAAGCTGGTGAAGTTGTGTGGGAAGAAGCAATTCAGCCACGGCTGGGTGTTGCTCTGGGCAGGCCAACTTGCTCTGCTGCCCAATGTTCAGCTCCAGGTGACCCTAGCTAGGCGGGTTACCTTCTTCTGCCTGAACTACCTTGATTAGAGAAACTCGGGGAACTTGCACTGTGTACAAAATAGGTGCAAGTCAAGGCCTCTGCAATAATACTCACTGGCAAAGACTATTTCTGGACATAACTACAAATATTTAACACAGCGTAAATTAAAAATCAGCTGTCTCCAGCGCCAACCAGAAGTGAGTGCTTCAAGTAGAAAATGGAGATTGCGTGATCTGGTTTTTGCCCCTTGAATACTAGGGTTGGAAGCAGGGCAGCAGGTAGTTATTACAGTGTTTAAGCACTGCAGTTGCAGATACTATAAAAATAATGATAACATTGATGGCTTTTATGCACAGCTTTCCATCTGCAAATCTCAAATCTCTTGTATATTGCAATTTTCTGCAATATCCTGGCTTAACCTGCCTGAAACAAAATCTACAAGCCCTGAAATAACATTTTATATTACAGAAAACAACCTGTATATTTTTGCAATAAAATGTTTGTGGGAGAATGAATTATGTGTGATCTATTCTGTGTACTTCATCATAATAACAAAATGAATTAGTTTCTTAGACACCAGCAAGCAAGGAGGCTCCTTTTGAACTGCCTGACCTCTTTCAGAGCACTGAAGATGTCAAATATTCTCCAAATGCAGCATTCAGCTAAACAGTCTGTCGATGCGGCTCCCTTCAGAAGTAATTCAACCTTTCTCCTATTTGTTTGTTTCTGTTTGAAGAAGTGGTTTCAATTTTGCATCCAACACTGAGTCAGCTTGACTGTGAAAAAGATGTGAGAGGAGATTCATTCCCTGGCCCTCCCAAACGACATTAGCTTTGCAAGCAACAGAAGTATGTAAATGTTTCAAATGGAGGGGCAGTTCCCCCTAGTTGATAAACAGACTGGTCATTCTTTGAGCTAAAAAGTGGATGGCTCTGCTGCCTAACTTGCCAGGCGGAGGCTTTTGCGGTATAAGAAGTACTAATGGTTCCAAGCTCTTTTGGAGCAGGCATTTTCAAACCTTACTTGCATTTCACTGAATATTTAATGTCACAGTTCTGCCAGAAGCCTCTGAAAATAGGGAGAATTAAAACCCGGCAGTCGTTCCTTAGCAGAAGTATGTTGATGATTTCGAAAGTTTCTCTCTACCATGCCTCCAAGCGTGACCTTGAGGAGCGCTACGAATGTCAGACATGTCCTTGTGGTTGCTGTAGATGGCAGTTTAGAAGTCATGATTGGTGATGCTTCTACTGACCATAATTAACTGCAAGCATCTGTCAGGACTTATCAACCTCTAACCAACACGACATAGAAGAATAATCACTTTTAACGTCATGTCGGAGAACACACAGTGGAGCCTTTGCTTAAGCAGATTTTGACCTTCCTGCTTTGCTGGGGTCAGCATGGCCCTCAGTGTTGGGTCGGACAGCAGCACCCCGGTAAGGATGTGTTTCTAGCGAGAGGTGGCTGCACGCTCCCTGTCACTGTGCATTTGGTAAACGGGGAGAATCGAGCCTTGGCTTTCAAACATATCCTTTAAATGGGAAAAATGTGGAGAGCAAACAAACAGTGGTATCTGTGGGGTGCGGGGCAGCAAAAAGAACTTCCTGCGCTCTGTTTGCAGGTATTTGTGTGTGCATGAGCAGGGGAATGCAAGCTGAAGTGATACCTTGCCAATGGTTCAGCACAGGGATTTCATTAAAGCTGCCTCTCCCCGTGTCCAACCTCCCCCTGCACCTCCCAGTCACGCCTGGCCTACAGAGAGGAGTTTCGAGGGGCTAAGAAACTGGTGGATTTGTATGTATTTATGCATTGGTTTCCCTGGTTTAATGACTTCTTTGCAAAAATGAACAGCAGTTAAGGAGGAAGACAAGAGTATGAGGCATCATCACTTGGCAAATATTCTTAAGATAGCTTTGATGGAAATGTTTGTACTTTGCTTCTGAGAAAAGCTCAGGAATATATCCATTTATGTTATAACTCCCATGATGTGAATTGGCAGATGATATAATAGTACAAAATTCAGTTCATGTAATTTGCAAAGAAGGTTTGGGAATGGAAAACACTCTGTAATTCTCTCCTTAGAAGAACTAGTAAAAAAAACAAAAAGACATTTGGTGCAATCTCCTACCTGCCAAAACCAACACAGTAGCGAGTGATGGGTTTGAATAGAAGTCCCCGAGAGCAAAAACTGTTTCCAAGATTATAGAACCGCCGATGTAGAAATCTGTCAAATCTCCTAGCTTTGGTAAGATCTGGTAAAGGCTGCCCCATTGCCCAGAGCTTGAACATTCAAGGAATTTTTTGTTATATCACATGTGTTTTTATACAAGTCAATGGCTTATCCCATTTAATTCAAACCAACTTCTATGAGAGCTCTTCGAGATTCCAGGATGAGGTGAAAATGTGACCACATGCCATTGTGCTGGAGAGTTCCGCCTTTTGTATTCAGTGATTTTTACCTGCTTTTACACATCTTGTTGCATTCTATTGCACAACTGATTAAAAAAATATGTATCTGTCCAGGAGCTTGGCCTTATGATGATTGCTGAAATACCATTAAAGTCTTTCATGAAGAGGCAAAAGTGTTCAAGGCTCTTCAAGCATGTAATTAATTTTCTTCGTGAGAAGAAACCACTGAAGAAACCACCAGGCATCAAGGGGTTTTTAAATGCACTCGGGGCAAGGGAGACAAAAAACGACGACCAGAAGCTGAAGCGAAGATGAATCCAAATGAGGAGATTTTAATAGCGAGTCAGTCATCCAGAGAAATGATGATTTGCCAGCTCCTACTGTCTTCAGAGAGTGAGCATGCCTTTCTAGAAGATGTGCCATACTCAAACACAGTACAATTTATTCAGAAGTGGGTTAGTTGTGTGAATTGTAATGGCCTGTAATATAAAAGCTGGATCAGAGGACCTGTCTAATGGTCCTTTGCCTTTGATTTTGTGAGGTTTATCTTGAAAGGGTATTGTTTTTCTTTTCGTTTTTCCAGCTCTTACAGAGACTAGGTCAAAGAGTTTTAATTTCCATCCTTACAGATTTCTACCTTGGAAAATGAACCCATTGAGGAAAGCAAAAGTAGTAACAGCAACTGCGAAGTGATAACAGTTTGCAGTTAGTGCTCAGCCAGTGGGAACTGATTCACTCATTCACAAAGCTACAAAGCTGCCGTCAGATGGTATTTTTATTGTCGCTATCAAACAGATTGCGATTAGATCCATTGACAAAGGTGAATGGTTTGATAGTCATAATTTAATCCTCTGCTATCAATTCAGCAAGACAGTTACTAAAACACACAGTCCTTTTTTTGCAAGGTTATCCTGCATTGATAGACAAAACCATTGCCATAGTGTTTGAAATAGCATGTTGCTAGATATTTGTTATAGCACAGTTCATACCTGTGTATGTGTGTAGCCTGTATGGCCTCTCTGCCAAGGGTGTGTTTAAAATTGTCCACATATGTGATGAATATGGGAGTAAACAGAAGAGTGTTGGTGGAACATAAACACATGAACAAGTCTACACTCATTCAGCAGCATCTCTGCCAGTTATACACATCCGTGCACAAGGAGCCACTGCCTCATTCTCCTCTCATGCAACTTCATGAAGACTCGTAACATTCACATGATATCCACAGAGAGAGGCTCAGACAGTCAGTGGGTGCCCTGCTACTGGGTGACTCTTTTTGAGAGCTCCTTTCTCCCATTTAGGTATGTTCTGAGACTTCAAACACAAATAGCCTCATACCTACAGGAAGTTCTCATCATCATTCACTGAATTCAGAGCACCTGAATTTGGAAAATCTGGACATTAGTTTGGCTTTGGCTTTGGCTGGGCATACGTGATAACATGTAAGTCAGTTAATTCTCTGAAATCATATTTTCTCGTTTACAGGACTGGGTGCCGTTGCTTACCATGCCCTACTTCTCCCAGCTCTGGTGAGCTGGTACGCTCACATACCTTCAGATGGAGGAAGTTTCAGGAAAACCATGTGTTTTTACTATTACGTGAGTAAACAGAAAACGCTGGCTGTATTTTGACTGGTAAAAGTGAAGCAACAGTGATCTGAGTATTTGTTCATGCACATTTTGAGCTAGGGTATCAGATACACCCATGTTCAACTCTTTTTTACATCCTCTTTTAGAGCCACTCTGTTGGTACTACATATGCTTAACCCCTCTACTCTCACCAGGAGTGGTTCAAAAGGTCCTAACCTAAGGCCACCAGTGCAGGGAGATGGTGTCACCTCCCCAGATTATGGAAGGGGTTGCAAATCCAGTACCAGAAATCCTCACTGTTTTCTTCTTACTGCTGTTGCAAATGATATTCGCTTAGAAGTCTTATTTTCCTGCTAGGAAGAGAATTTGGGGGAGGGGGGGAGGGGGTGAAGTATGGTTTTGGCTTCAGCAGTAGTGGAAGAGACCTAAGAAAACACGCTTCAGTTGTATCCTAAAGGTGAAAGGGTCAAAATCAAAGTGGAGGGGTGAGAAAAAAAAAAAAAAAGACAAAAAAAGAAAGAAAAAAGAAAGTAGTGCTTGCTGTTTTGAGAAATCTCAGGATTTCTGAGCTGATTTCAATGATCTTGGAGCAGCTGCAAGCATAGGTAATGATCTGCCTTTCCTGCACGGCTGAACAGACGATACATCAGCTTTAAATCAGTTCTCAGCTGCTAGGGAACGGATTACAATCTGTGGAATAGCACCTTTACCGCAGACAAGTAGATATCATTTCTGAAGGAAAAATACTGGGTAGGCAGCTAATTTCCCGAGGCCGAAGGAGACAGGCCCACAGCCATGAGTTACACTCGGGAGCGCCGTGTCATGTGTGTGGATTACACCCCGCTGCAGTGGCCTGAAGTGCGTAGCCACAACCAGTGTCAGGTCTCGCCTAATGCATTTTATGTACTGTAAAAGCCACAGCTTTATTCCCACCCCGGCCCTCAGCTTCTGACAGCTCAGTCTGTCTTGGAGAGTTGGAGTAGCAGCACACAATGCACAATATAACATGTCTCTGGCTGTTTCTTCCCACAAACCAGCCATTGAGCACTGGTCAGGAGCCATTAGCACCCAGTTCAAACACAATGTAAATTCTATGAGAAGTCATTGTTTTTATAAAGATCACATGCGGTTTGTTGCCAAGCAGCCCACGAAAATATTTAAAGCCTGCCTCTTTCTCCACACAATTTAAAAAAAACAAAACAAAACAAAAATAACAAGAGCTTTTACTTTGTGCCATAAAGGCTGAGAGAGAATTAACCTCTTCCTGCACAGGTCGCAGACACTGGGGTGATGGAATTATTGCCATGTGCGTGCATTTCGTGGGGGTGAGGCTGGAGAGGACTTGACTTGGAGGCTGGCTATGTGTTTATTGCCTTGGTTTTAGGTTGTCATACATTTTGCCAATGCCATGTGGGTCTTCCCGATTCCCTCTCTTCTTGAGAGGTAATCTTTTCTGGCTAACCCTGATGAAATTACCTGATATCTAATGACCACCTCCTCATCCCAAGATACCTCTAGGGTCCAGGTCCACCTAAGAAGAACTTCTACCTTTGATGATGTTTTCCCCCCTCCCTCCATCCCTGCCGTTGTTCATATCTAGCCGCTTTGCTGAATTGTCAGACAGGAACAATGTCCCGTCTGTTACAATGAGGTAGATTTTTGGGTAGAAACTTGGAAGTAGACACATTTTTAAAAATACTTGTAATTCTTTTTACTTCTACCAGACTTCAGTTTTACCAGTATGAGTTATCAGACTAGGTTTTTCCGTCTGTGGAAACAGTCTCCAGGCATGGGGCTGCCCAATTACCCAAGAATTCTCATCAGTATCATACAGGACAGACCTCTTACGAAAAACAGAGCAGATATAAATATAGGCAATGGCTTGAATCGCAGCTGCATTTTTCCATAGGAACAGGCCTTCATACAATATGTACCTTTGTATGTACAACTGCAGTACTCAGGAGTCATTTCCCAGTCGAATGAAGGCTTGATGTCCTGGATCAGTGAGCCCAGGGTCTGATTGCGAGGAGACATCTATGGTCTGTGAGGATTGAGGATGTCCCTAAGAATTGCACCGAAAGTTTGCCATTCATTCCCCGTACGTACCCATAGGATAAGAGAAAGCCTGTTTTCAGGACATTTTCTGACCACCTCTCTCTTACATTTTATTTCTTATGTTCAGGTGTTATTCTGCTTTTTGAAACCAAAGTTTCATGCTCAGAGCAGAATCACGTAAGTACAGTCTGAGTTCCCTGAGGTTGTAATTTACATGATGCATCTCATAGAAGTTTTAAATCTGTTCCTCCAAACTGATTTCAGAATTGCCTGGAACCGTACTGCAAACACCATTTAGGGTGGCCTGACCTATATTTGCCAGACTAATTTTAAAACTGGTTGGAAAGTATTCCCATTTTAGCAATGACCTTGTTATTTGTAATCAGGTCTTCATCCTATAATATCTATTAATTATAACAATTTTCCTCCAAATGTCATTTATCCACATGTTCATAAGGACATAATACCTAGCTACTTGCATAACTGAGGTAGAAGACCTTATCGTGGCTTCTGGTGCTATAAAAATGCAAATACCTACAGCAAAGTCCCGTGATGGGATTATCATGGTGGTAACATTAATTATGTGCATAACTGTTTTCTGCATCAAGAAATTGGTGTGTAAAAGCACAAACAGTTCTGGAGACTTATCTTACTTTTAATTATATTTACTAGCTGTGATTTTCTGCGTTTCCTTCAGTGAGCTCAGGAAGCATAGACTAATAGAGAGGTTTTTCTTTTGCTTCCAGTTTGTTTCCCCCATGGTTCTCACGCATTGCCAATGAGATCTGCAGTACACCCGAACGAAAAGGATCATTTATGTTCATGAGAAACAACTGAAAGTAACGAATAAATGCTATTTAAAGAAAACATACAAGGTGCTCTTCTTCACTATGGGAAACAGGAGCAGAGGGTTGATCAGAGCAGGTCAGCCATGAGGGGCATCTTGTCCGGTGTCCTCTCCTGGAACCATGACTATCACTGGGGGAGCGAAAAGACCCAAGAACCTCTTACTAAGGAGGCAGGAACTAGTCTGTCCCCTGTGTTGGGAGCCTTCCTGGTTCCGTAAACAGAGATCGGCGTAAAAGAAGACACGTTATGTTTAAGGTTGCTTCTGATTTTCTTGGTCAACGTTAATTAATGCAATTCTGGGTATGAGTGCTACCTACGCACAGATATGATAACAGGTTAAACTGGGCAATGGAAAACTTTCTGATTTGTCCTTGGAGAAGTTTTTGTGCTGCCTGATTGAGTGCAGAGGCAAGACTGATTTGATTTCCCCACCTTCACTTTCCAGGCAAGGCCCCTTTTCTGATGTTACAAGATGGGGAAAGCCAAAGCTCCAGCAACAGTCCAGATGTGTAGATGTCTTTGGCATGTCCGCCCTATAACCCTTTGGCTGTCAGCCTGGTAGTTTTTCTGGGACAGTGCTCTCCAGGCTGGCCGCTTCTCTTTCCCTCCTGCTCTACACATGCACATCCATCCGCAGGGTGGGAAGGGCCAGGCCAAGCCAGCGGGAGCCCTACGGGGACCAGAGGAGAGGCCATCAGGGGAGACCACACACCCACCATGCTCTGCGTCACAAACACGCAGGAGAGGTCTCTGCAGGAATCGGTGCTGTTTGCAGGCATCACGACACAAGGCCCATTTCAGACATGAGATAGAATCATAGAATCATTAAGGTTGCAAAAGACCTCCAAGATCATCAAGTCCAACTGTCAACCCAACACCACCATGCCTGATAAAACATGTCCTAAAGTGCCACATCTACACGTATTTTGAACACCTCCAGGGATGGTGAGTCCACCACTTCCTCGGACAGCCTGTTCCAATGCATGACAACCCTTTCAGTGAAGACATTTTTCCTAATAGCCAACCTAAGCCTCCCCTGGCTCAACTTGAGGCCGTTTCCTCTCATCCTATCACTAGTTACTTGGAGAAGAGACCAACACCCACCTCGCTACAACCTCCTTTCAGGGAGTTATGGACCGGACTGTCAGTCTGTCGGTTTGCCAGTCTGTCGGTCAGTCGGTCTGTTGGTCAGTCTGTTGGTGGGTCGGTCTGTCTGTTGATCTGTTGGTCGGTTTGTCTGTCAGTCAGTGTGTCTGTCGGTCGGTCTGTCTGTCTGTCTGTCAGTCAGTTGGTCTGTCTGTCTATCTGCCTGTCGATCAGTCTGCCTGTCTAGCTGCCTGTAGATCAGTCTGTCGGTCTGTCTGTCTGTCCATCTGTCAGTCTGTCCGTGGGTCTGTCCGTCGGTCTGTCTGTGGGTCGGTCCGTCGGTCTGTCTGTGGGTCTGTCCGTCGGTCTGTCTGTGGGTCTGCCTGTGGGTCGGTCTGCCTGTGGGTGTGCCGGCCGCCCATCCCGGGGCACCGCTGCCCTCTCCCGGCGCCCGCGCGCAGCTCCGCTCTCCGCGGGTGCCCCGCGCGAGCAGGGGCGGGAGCGCACAGCGGCCGCAGGGAGGCCCGCGGCCCGGCGCGGGGCAGAGGCCGGGCTTCCTGCGGGTGGGCCATTTACCGACCGCTCACGGGGCTCTGCGTGGCGTGGGTGCTGGATCAAACAACGCGGTAACCCTCAGAACGCCGCTCTTCAGCCTTTCCCCGCGCTGGCGGGAGCAGTGCGGCCCCCCCCGCCCTCCACACCGGGCGGAGACTGGATACAAGGAAGAAATTTTCTACAGTAAGGGTGGTGAAGCACTGGCACAGGTTGCCCAGAGAGGTGGTGCATGCCCCATCCCTGGAAACATTCCAGGCCGGGCTGGACGGGGCTCTGAGCACCCTGGTCTAGTTGGAGATATCCGTGCTCGCTGCAGGGGGGTTGGGCTAGATGACCTCTGAAGGTCCCTTCCCACCCACAGCGTTCTGTGGTTCTATGCTCCTGTGAACAGATGCGCTGCCAGTCTCGGTGGAAAGCGAATCATTTGTCGAGCGTTGCCATGCTCGGCTGAGACCTTGAGGAGAATTTGTCAGCCCAGGACCATAGAGGTATGTGGGGCCTTTTTCTTATTTCGACCTTGAGCAGTCATTTGTGTCAATGTCAAGACAGCATAAAGCTCTGCCGCCCGTGTTTTCCGGGTGCTTTGTACGAGCGCCTTTGCCTGTACGAGGTGCAGGGAACTGCTGAGCAGAGCACCTCGGATCAGCCCCCTACGCTCACCCTCTGAGCAGCAGGGCTTTGATTTTGGCCACTTCTCTCCCTTTTCTCATCAGTCTCCATTTCTGGGGAGCTCCTGATGCTACGAGAATGCTGCACACCTGCAAAACACCCGGTGACAACTTCTCTTCAGCCAAGCCCACCTTCAAGGTTCCTGCCCTGTCTGGGGCACTTTTCCCTTGCAATACAGAGAGTAAAACACAGAGACAGACACAAGGGACGACAGGACCAGGAGCAGCCAGCGCAGCTAAGATCAGAGGAGAGTGGGAGGAAAGTCCCCAGCATGGTACCCAGCTCTTGGGAGGATCTCACAGGCCCAACCTGTTGAGTGGTAAAAGAAACGTTCTCCATTCGCTCAATTTTTATTTTCCTTCTCAAGGAACTTCACATAGCTGGAGGCCAAAAAGAAAAACAACCTTCTTAGATATTATTTCAGTACTTTAATTTTTATTCCAAAGAATCCAATTTATTAAGCAGCAGTACCTGAGATTACACTCACCAAGCAAAGTCTCAAAGGAAGCCTCATCGTCTAGGTGTATTTTTCATTATACAATAAACTCTAAACTCCACCAAAGGTGTTTTCTCGTAATGTTAAACTCAGTGCCTGACAATTATTGTCCAGCCCCATTTGGTGCCAGAAGTGCATTCAGTGGAGAAGTAATAAATCCTTTCATGCTGTTTAATAAAACAAGAAAATGTGTTGCTCACACTTGGATGCTAGACTTTATTACACAAACACAGCTAAAAAAATAAATGGAGTATTTCCTGTTTAGAAGTGCCTAGAAGTCACATGATGTTGATTTTCTCCAGGTGTTGTAATTCTAAATGAAATTTTCACTTAAGCTATTCCTAAAGAAGTGAGTTATTTCAAAACGCAATAATCAACATGCTGTTAAAGGTGCAAAAACCATTGTAAAACCCCCCAAAACATTCGATGTGCTGTAATGAAATTAGATGTGGAACATGGCGGTTGCCAAATTATACAAGATGTTTGTGAGACACTTTACCATCGACTTGAGTGCTTTTCTGAATTTCCATCAAGGAAAAAAAAAAGCAAAGAAAAATCCTATGAGGTCTGAGAAACCCTTTCAACTCGTCAGTTGATTTCGCCTCTTTGTAGGGAGGTGGGGTTATCCTCTACTCTGGTGGCCTGGTCTTGGTTAGAGGTGCCACTGCTATGGTGAAGTAAATGCCTGATAAAAATAGATGGCTTCAGCGAGGTGCTCAGCGCTAAGTGGAAACATATCCTTAAGTCCATTTTCACTGACTTAAATGAAGGAAAAGGCCAGCTGCATAACGTCCTTTAATAGATAAATCCTGCGTTTTTGGATCTGTTCTACACTGTTCGTACTCACACAGCCCTTGTGAACCTCATCCAGTGATGCCTTGAAGGACCTGATGAATATCTGTCACACATGCTCCATCCCTCCTCTCACTTGCTCTCCACTGACGGACTTGTGTGGGCTGGTCTCTCCCCTATGGGGACTCAGTAGGGGGCATTTAGATGTGCCCATTAGCCTGTATTTCTGTGGGGATGACAAGGTTAAAAAGTGCCCCTAACATCTGGAGCAAGAAGCACTGAGCATTGGGATGGGCTTTACATCTTGCTGGAGTTTCTCCCACAGTTTCTGAATGACCACCAGACTGGAGAACTGCCCAGAGCAGCTCTACTTGCACTGTAAAACCTCTGTACATCAGAGGAGGATGGATTTCACCCCAAAACTTTGGAGACATCTAGACAAATTGTGGCCCCAACCGGCTGTTATCTCCATCCATGATATTTTTTAGATATGCTGTCATATGAAGTTAGCATTGCCTCTTTTGTATTTAATATCTGAAGTTGTATCTCTCTTCTACTAATCTCTTGTTCTGATCTTTCCCAGTTCGCAATGGTTGAACACACTTACACCACTGGGGCTAATGACTCCTGTTGATGTTTCTTTTAGAAAAATGTAACTCTCTACCACTGCATGGCTCACACCTTTAATGCGGAGACTAACTATGGCCTGTATAGCCACAGGAGGCACTGATGCTGCACCTCTGTGAAACTCGAAGAACAACACCTCCTTAGATATCTTCCAAAAAACCTCCTGAAAAGCTTTCGGGTTTTCCACCTGAAAAAATTACTTGAAAAGCCATGATTTCACATGCAAGAGAACAGATCAGAAGTGACTGCAAGGACTCTCCAAATGACATGAACTTTGTAACAGGCCCTCAGAGCACCTGAGGTTTCCTTATCAGCTTGGCCGGCTGAAGACCGTGCAGCCACCAGAAGAGGTGAGACCACCCCATCCCTTACCCCTGTGTCTCGTGGGCCAGCAGCCAAATCAAGAACCCATCTGAAAATTATTAGCATTTTTGTAGGATTGTTTTTTGTCCAGATCAGTCTGCTGATGCAGTTGGCCAATCAACCTGGATGACTGGTGTACTGAGGAAGCATGGCAGGGGCAAGAGATGGGACATGCCTTTTTAATAACAGTGCAATCATCAGATGGCTGAAAGTGCTTGTGAAACTCAGAGAGTTTTGCAAGCCTAGCGCGGTGTGCATCTCCCTGTATCCTTTGTTCCCAAAGGCCCCAGTTGAACATTGCATTTGAATGACTGAATTACAAGCTCATGAGTAATTCCCAAAGCATTTTGTATTTAATTTCAATTTAATTATATTCTTAACTTAAATTTAATGATAAGCATAGATTTACTCGCATGTGCAGAATTAGGTATGTGTTCATGTTCTTCACTGAACTGAGAGTATTTCTCAGGAGGAGTATCACAATTGCATGTATAGAAAGGAACTGATTTTCCCTGATGGATGAGTTAGTAGAAATGCAGCTTCCAGTTACAAATTTATTTGTCTCATTAATTGAGAGCTGATTTATTCACTCTTTCTCTTTACTGACAGTAGCAGGTTTCATTCCACCTGGGTGTAACTCCAGCACACCGAACTTTCCAGTTAACTCCATCTGCAGATTTAGTCAAGTGCTCCCTTATCAGAGTTGGTCTTACAATAGAATTTTTGTTGCTTAATATTTTCCAAACTCAGCAGGCTCAGATGTAGGCTTTTAAATCTGCATTTGAACTCCTCAATACACTCTGGGGGTTGTGAGCTTCCCACATCATTTCCAGTGAGAGAATCACAGAATCACAGAATGTTAGGGTTTGGAAGGGACCTCTGTGGCTCATCTGGTCCAACCCCCCTGCCGAAGCAGGGTCACCTAGAGCAGAGAGGAAAAAGAGAATCTCCGAGGGTCTCTCTGTGGCTGTGGGAACAGGAGGGCTGTTTCTGAGGGTGACTTCCTCCCCGTCGGGCAGCAGGCCCGCGGCACGATGTGGAGAACACCTCCACACCCTCGCGGGGTCAGGTGAGCGCAAGAGAGGTGGAGACCGGTGATAGTAATAGGAAAAGAAAGGTGAAAATACTTGGGATTTAAGAGGGATTTCAAAGACACTCCAGGAATACTGAATATTGGGTATTACGCAATTAAGTGAAAACTTCTGCTGGTATAAAATATATTAAAAAAAATAAGTCGGTCTGTCTGAGTTGAAGTGTGATGCCATGCTGCTTACATTATATATGAATAGTAATTGGAAACAGGACATCTGCAGAAATTAACTATTAACTGTTGAGCACTAAAATCTTTAATTGAGTTTGTAAGCCCTTAATGGCACAGTTAACCTTAAACATAGCTCAGTGCACGCACTACCTGGTTAACACGGGTTAATAACTCTAACAGCTGATAATATTTCACACCCATGAGAGCACCAGACTAGCAAGAGACTTGGTAGAATGAGCTCAGCTCACTGATCTTTGGGACCACAGACGTAACAGCTTAACTTATTTGCTGTAACTGGTCTTTTTGGGTTTTCTTCCTTCCAAGCTTGCGTGTGATGAGAGCACCCCTGCACGTATGGCTTTGCGAACTGCAGACCCCGCTGTGTCCTCGGAGCGCTTCATGGCATAGCAGCGGGTAGAGACTACTTGGGCAGTGATGGATAACTCCACGTCAGGTGGCCTGACAGCTGGAAGACATGGCTACAACTTGAAGTCTCCTTGGCAGGAGTGACACTGCAAATAACCCAAGGAGGGCAAAATCTACCCCAAAGTATCGATGGGAGCTGGAGAGATCTAGGGTGTGAGGAATAGCTTGCTACCTGCTCGGCTGAAGAGTCATTCAGAAATCTTAAAAATACCATGCTCTACCATTAAACCATGTGCCCAGCAAACCCTAGGACCATTGCAGCCCAGTAAGCCCAGTTCAGGAAGGACAATTTCAGGAGCGTAGGTAGTTCAGAGGGATTGGAGCAAGGAACAGAGCTGACACACAGGTGGAAGGAGAGTTGTTGAAAAAGCACATACTTCTTTGCCAGCAATGTAAAGTAAAACTTCACAAGTGGATTCATGGGTCTAACTTAGCACTGTCAGGGTTAGGTTTCCTAGTTGAGAGGCTTGTAAACAAAAAACCTCTTTGCTACTGCCAACTTCTAGCACATTTCTAAGCAAATTAACCCTGTGGTTGTTCCAGGAGAGGTATATATCCCAACTGCAGAAGCTGTGTTATTCGTAGCACGAGTGTGTGCCACAGCTCCTCCAAGGCTGGCATTTATCTGGAGAAAATCAGGTGACATCTGCTCCTTGGGTTGTCCTGAGGGCATCCTTGCCCAAACCCAGGCAGAACTGTCACATGCTGCCCTCATAGAATCATAGGATCGTTTAGGTTGGAGGAGGCCTTGAAGGTCATTGAGTCCAACCATTAACCTAACACTGTCAATTCCACCACTAAACTGTGTCCCTAAGCTCCGCATTTATACGTCTTTTAAATACCTCCAGGGATGATGCCTCAGCCACTTCCCTGGGCAGCCTGTTCCAATGCTTGCTCACTCTTTCAGTAACAATATTTTTCCTAATACCCAATCTAAACCTCCCCAGACACAACTTGAGGCTGTTTCCACTCTTCCTCTCCCTTGTTACCTGGGAACAGAGACCAACACCCACCTCGCTACAACCGGCTTTCAGGGAGTTGTAGAGAGCAATAAGGTCCCCCCTCAGCCTCCTCTTCTCCAGACTAAATAGCCTCAGCTCCCTCACCCGCTCCTCATTAAGACTTGTTCTCCAGACCCCTCACCAGCCTCGTTGCCCTTCTCTGGACACGCTCCAGCATCTCAATGTCCTTCTTGGAGTGAGGGGCCCAAAACTGAACACAGTACTCGAGGTGCAGCCTCACCAGTATTGAGTACAGGGGCACGATCACTTCCCTACTCCTGCTGGCCACACTATTCCTGATACAAGCCAGGATGCCACTGGCCTTCTTGGCCACCTGGGCACACTGCTGGCTCATGTTCAGCTGACTGTCAACCAACACCCCAAGATCCTTTTCTGCCAGGCAGCTTTCCAGCCACTCTTTCCCAAGCCTGTAGCATTGCCTGGGGCAGTGCTAAAACCAGGGGCACCGATGAGAAACGTCTGTGGCAGACCTACCATTGCTGAGACATCTCTCTGCAGCAAGGCACGCTAAATTGCCACCAGCCAGGAGGACATGCTGCTGAGACACCAGACTAGATCTGTCCTGTCCATACACACTTTCTGTTAGCAGGGCAGGGGGCCAGGGAGCTGCGTAGCCCCACAACGCCGCTCCTGGCCTTGCAACAGGCAACCGCCCTTTTACAGCCATGACCTGCAACATGCAACTGAAGCCAGGAAATGAAAATCACCTTCCTTCTCAATTTACCCAATTGCCCTAATAAAAAATCTTGCTTATACCTACAAACCCTTTTTTATGTCATTTTCATGAACAGTACTTAACATGACAATGACTTTGACTATAAATAATTGCCCATTTTTCTGACTGTTTTTACGGTGCATGAAGATTCACAATTAGCGGGTACAGGTTGAATCCTTTGAGCCAACAGTTTTCTCTGAAACCATTTTTTCCTGTGCACTTGTAATAGAAATTCTCTGGCATCAGTTTGTACCTACTGAAAAGTTTTGCTGACCAAGACATATAAAACAAAAATGGCAGGTCCATGCGATGTGGGGGTTTGCATTTAATGTAAATCTCTCCCATGCAGAGGTTTAGCCCCTCCAAGGCCGCTGTTTTGTCACCTTTTACAGCTTTCTCTCCTAGGCACCCTCAGAGTTTACTGCAGCTGACATGACTTCCTGTGGACCTTTGACTGCTCGCTGCTTTAGGTACCTGCAGGAGTCAATCACTTGGCAGCCATTATTCTTTTCCTATTTTCCCATGTGTTTTTACGGCAAGTTGTGCTGATTTTCTAGACTAGCTGGGGTATCTGGGGCTTCTTTGTGCCTTTTTTAGATGTTTTGTTTTTCTTTCTTTTTCCCCAATGGCAGTTATTTTATTACATCCCAGTCTGTGTCTCCAGGCCTCGTGCTCTGGGATTCTTGTTTGGTTTTCTCATGGAGCAGCCCTTTTCCCTTACCATTTCCCTGATGCCTTGTATTGCATTTTTATTGCAGCAGGGGCTGCGTCTACAGGTCCTTCAGGCTATTTGTTCTGAGACTTTTATTGGATTCTCAATAAATATGTTTGCCATTGGGGGTCCTTAGCCGGTTTCCTTACCTATTTTATTGAAGCTATGCTTCCAGACAAAACGTTAACCAGCTATTTCAACAGCAATCTGGTTTCTCTTCTGAGCCATTGCACAGTTTCTTACATGTTTGCATTGGCTGAGCTACATCTCCTGCTTTTTTTTCTGATGTTTCCCTCACGTTTAGGGCCTTCTGTTGAGGCAGTCTGGGTGCTTTTCTGCAGCCGTCTCCATTTTGCGTGGCAGCACAACTACACCTTTGTGGCAAGCGGCAGGTGGAATGGAAGCGGTTCTCCACAAAACTGAGAAATCTTAGGCTTTGGGTAGACAGAGAAAAGCAGGTCGCATGCTTGCAAAAAGCTACTCTGACAAAATGACCCAATGTTTTATCTTGGGACAAGTCGTGCTTCACTGGGGTACATCATGGTGCATCATCTTCACTAAAAGAGACGGACTCCGTGTCTCACAGACAGCTGGGTCTGTTCTCCTGGGGAAGCTCCTGTGGGGAAGGAGTGGTGTACCCGCGCAGGCACATCAGCGAGGTCCTGATGCCAGAGGCTCCCAGCCCTCCCGGGGCCCAGCCAAGAGGATTTTGATCCAAATTTTGACAGAAATTCCCATTTTAGTCTTGGCTTAATCCCATTTCCATGGTTATTTGTGATATCAAAATACGTGTTAGTGGCCAGTGGCATTCCCTGGAGAGGCTCGTGCAGAAGCTTTTCCTCCCCAAAGGTGACAAGCACACCGGTGTAGTAGTCCTTCAGGTAGTGAGGTACAACCACCTGGTGTTCACATCACAGAAACTGCTGCTGGGGCCAGTGGGCTACCCCGCACCCCATGGGCGTGCTGAGGGCAGACAGCGAAATACTGATGGTTAATCCTGGGGGTGAAAAAAAAAAGTGTCTCCAGCCCAAGCTTCATCTTTTAAACTCTTTTTTGGGTATTTCATTGGGTTTCTATTTTTAGCTTGGATAAAAAGGCTTATGTGATCACATTCTGTGTGTGTGTGTTCGTGTGTCTCTGCCCTTCACGTAATAACTTCTCAACTCACGGACCAGTTTCGACCAGATTTGACTGAGGAAGAGAAATCACAGAGATAGGATGTTCCTGCAATTTCGATGTTAAATAAGCAGCCAGGTAGAGGAGAGACACATCAGGGAATCCACACAGGAAAGAGCCACTCTAAATACTTTAACTACAGGAAAAGTTTAGATCACAGTTAATGCTTTATTAGACATAAAAATCTACTCATCATTCAAGTTGTCTTTCCCAGATGAAGTACATATCCTGTGTGTAATAAAAGGCAACTCTAATTGAGCTTTTTCCGGTGCTAGGGGCATTCATAAAGTCCTGTCTCCCCTCACAAACACATGCTGCAGCTTTAGTCTAACCCAGTTAAAAAAATAAACTACAAGATGCAAATTCACTTGAAACCAGGATCTGCTGCTTCTGATGCTGAGAGACGTGGATATTTGGTTAGAGCTGGTTATCAAGCTGTTCTATGGCATTTATTTTATTAGTAGTTCCAAAAATATTGGGTTTTTTCCATTTAATATGCCACACTAATATCCTTATTTATGAGAGTGAAAATTTGTATTTTTGGATCAGGGGATTTGTCCCAGATCATATAAGAAATTGATGGCAAGAGGAATAAGACAGTCCATATCAAAGAAGTCCACTGCCTTACCTGGAAGACCAGTTCTCCTTCAGCATGAAGCTCTTTTCCAGGGGTAAAGAAAGGTAGGACTATCTAATGCTACACTATAATTTACCTCAGAAAGAGAAAACTAGAGCACAGTGAGACTGATAGACTTGGCTTGCCTGGAAAGGGATCAGGTGATCTGACGGAACCATGCCCAGGTGAGCAGCGAGACTGGAAGGATCCCAGGAGTCAAATCCACCCAGATGAAGCTACTGGGATGCTTCCAGTAGGGAAAAAGCTAATTTAAAAAGAATTTATTTGCCTATTTTGCAAACAATAAAAAAAAATTAACTGATCAACAGAAGTTAAAACAGAAGCTGTAAGTACTTCATTTTTAACCACTCTATTCAGGTCAATACAGAGAAGTTTGTGATGAGCCATTAGAGACTGCTTGGCCCAATAAAACAGTGGCTTTTGAACATTCCACCAGAAGCCTTGTTCCTGCAGAAGCGATGGGGGTTGCCCCTTGCTTCCTTCAAGTGAGCCAGGAACCAGATTCATTTTGCCCGTGGCTGGGGGAGATGTGGACCGTGCCGCAGCACGGGTGGCAGGAAGATTCGGCATCCAGGCACAATCCCGAGCATCTCCCTAGAGCACGAACTGCATAGCTCCCCGTGGTGGCATTGGCTCAAGGGGAATGCTGGGCTCAGGGAAAGCTCTCCCACCCCCAAAACTGTATTTCTTGTGAAAGATCCATCACACCAGCCTTCTTATCCTGATGTCCTTGTGCTGATGGGTAACCTATGCAAGACAGCTGGTGGCCTCTCCTTATCCCTCTGTAAGTGGGGACAACGACATGAACTTTGAAGAGGATATTCTCTCATATATTCATTATTATTTCCAGGAACATAATGAGCTAGATAAGAGTCACTCTAGATTCTGCAAAAGAACTTTCTGGCCCCATCTGCAATGAGAAATTATGAATAGCCATAACCATGCCAAAGCCAAAATATTTGCTGCTGAGGTGAACTATTCACCTACATCAAGCTTCATTTGTCTAGCCAGTTGAGCAATGGCTTGGACTTATACTAAAGCATGCTCAGACATTGCCATCTTTCCATAAATCAATAGGATAGGTGGGAGGCAAGACTGGAGTTGGGCAGCACCGTGAACCTCAGCCTGGTGAGGACATTGGACTTCTTAGGCCAATAAAGGCCTGAAATATCTAATGTGAATACATGCAGAGCAGAGCAAGTCCATCTTGCTTCACGTCAGAATTCAGGGAAACTGCAAAACCACAGAGATAACATGACTTCCCCTGGGTGCATGCAGAGCGTGAGACAGCTGTTAAGGACCCTGGTGTGAGTGTGGGACACTCCGTATTTCAGCACACCAGGGAGGCTACCGTAACTGACAGGTCCCAACAAGAAACAGCTTTTAAAAAAATCAGAACAATTTTCTGCATTTCTGGGACTCGTATTGCAAATCCTTTTTTTGTTTCTTTTGATGCAAACCTACAGTTAGAAGATGCCTCACACACGGACAGTTGGTGTTGCATCCCTCTCGGACTAAAATACCTGAGTGTTTTACAATAACAATAAAAACCCAAGTGCCATTATGGTTGGCTGAAGTGTGGGACACACTAGCAACAGCAATTTTAATTTTTCTTAAGCGAAAGTGAGTAGCTGTATTTTTAAGGGCACAACTCCCATTTATGACTTATTTTGAGCAAACAAAAGGCTCACTCTCTAAGCCAAAAATAGTGGATATTTTTTCACTCTTAACAAAACTATAATGTTTAATTATTATGGCCCTTGATGTTTCACAAAGCAAAGCACTCAAATCCAGGTTTTGGCACCAGAGGTCAACATACTTGCCTGAACCTGGGACTCTAAACTGTGTTTAGATTAATACTTTTCACAGTGACCGTTCCCACTGCGCAGTCATCTACATGGTTAACCTGCCGGGATGCTCCATGGCCTGCTTGCAGCTGATGCCAGCTAACACGGTCCTGAACTGCTGCTGGGAGATGCTGGGAGCAGCTGGGGAGCCAGGGCTGGCCACGGCTGTCCCCCAAAGGCACTGGGCTGCAGCTGCCCCATTTCAGATCACTTCCAGGATTTGGGGTTTTATTGTTTATAAAGATTTATTGTTGTTTGACTTCAGTCTAAAGTTATTCCTTATTGGAGACCCAGGTTTTACGATATACAAGTTGTGTAGCAGTGCAGCCAGCCAGGATGATTCGAACTACGATGCATTTTAAAGTGAGTTTCTAACTTTTTGAAGTGCTTGTCCCAAACTCTGATTTTCTTTTCGCTGCTGCTTTCTTGCAAGAAGACACTTCAGATGGTGTGAATTAGCATAGCTCCAAAGAGACTTGCTCTCAAGAAGTATTGTTTTGTGCCTTCGTGGCCTCCATGAAATCAATAGCAAACCTCAAATGTATTTTAGTGAGAGAAGGAGCAAGCCCAGCACCTCCCTCACTGGGGAATAGGAAAGCCACTCTCAAACAACTCTGAAGTTTTGCTTACTGAAGTAAATTTGACATGAACTACTGAATAAGCAGAGTCCCATGACTAAAGGCAGCCTGAAATGTGATAAGGGAATCATAAGAGAACTTACTGCTTTTCAAAAGAGCCCACTGGAACTACACAAGCAGAAAATGTATTACTTGATAATGGATACGTTTTTTGGCAGGGATATCTAGTGAGTCTACAAGGTCATTTATGTTCTGCAATAGTTGCTTTATAATGAAGGGGGGGAAAAATGAGTAATTAGATCCCCATGCTTCAGGAAGGCAACAGATCCCTCTTTACTGGCAGATTTCAGATTCTTTTATTCTCCTGTGAGTCTCTAAAATCCTCACATTTCTTTTATATTAAGATTCTTCTCCTCATCCCTTCCTCCTTTTTTTTCTTACAGGAAAAAGCACACAGAACTTTTATCTGCTGTTGCCTGAGCTGAGCAACTTGATTTCATTTTTTTGTACTCCTGACAGCTGTGCGTGACACTTGGTGGTTTTGGAGTGCATGGAGAATGAGGACTCCATCCCACAGATTATCTGTGACACTCCTAAGAATTAAAGTAAACACTGCTTTGGTTCACTATTTCAAACAAAAGAAGAAATAGCAGCTGGTTTTGGCCAGCTGAAACAGAAGAGGTTTTGCATGATGTGATGGAATTTAAACACAAATATTTCAGGCCGTGGTATGAGAGGGGCAGAGGAGATGGAGCCTCCACAGCCTCGTGTGCATGTGCACACACATCTGCCCCCAGAACAGCTTCCCGTAGCAGTAGTGCGAATTGGAGATATAAGCTTGATTGCATCCAAAGTCAGCACAGGGGCTCTCCAAGGAGGGTCTTATCAGCCAAGTCCTCCAAAAAATAAAATTAAAAAAAAAAATCAGATAGTCTGTCACTCTGCAGATCACAGTCCAGTCCCAGCCACTCTCATTTGGCACTTTTCTGCCCAGTGAGTGCCCAGCAGTGTGGGAATACACCTCTCTGTGCGGGTCCTGGGCTCCCGGGCGGGTGGCCCCAGCCTGCAAACATCATGGACTTCTCTGCTGGTGAAACTGCCCAGATTTTCTCGCTGCCACATGGGTGCCCGCGCTCCTCACAGGTAAGATGCTAACACGAATGTGTTCAAAAATAGAAGTGATCCTTTTCCTGCCAGCTGCTGGCACTTCTGCCTGCGCTTGTCTGAGCAGAGAGTGAGCACCACGGCACGCACACCTGAGTGTGGTTTTTGTTAGATGTTAGATACATGTTAGGTGCCAGTGAAAATGTCCTGGCTTTCTTCTCTCTCCAGTAGCAATAGATTTGCACAAATGCAAGCAAGAGCTGCCTGTGCCCTAATACAAATAGTGTCAGCTTTTATTAAACACAAGTTTTTCCCCAAGATTAGGCAAAGACCTCCAGAGCAATGTGACATCCAGCTCCAGACACTGATAGCATGAAACCTGTACTCACAGTAGTGTGGTGCTACCTTGGATTACCAGCTTGATCCAACACAGCTCTCCAAGACATTGACTTCCATTTTCAGAGGCTGGGAAGAAAGCGGCACGAAAAGAAATGCTTACATTTCTCCTCCTCCTGCTCAACATGAGTCTTCTTCTCATGACCCTGTTTTCTGTCAAAAGAAATTTAGCTCTTCCCACAGCAAAACCAAGATGGATGACTAGTGGTTAAAATGCTGTAAAAATAACTCAGGCAAGGCAAGGCTTATGTCAAGGACAAATAGGAACCGCTCATCTCCATTAGAACGGGCACAGTGTACAAGGGTGGGCACAGCTCTTCTGAAAAGAAGAGGAAGACAAGAGCGGCCGAGATTGCTCATCCTGGGCTGAGACCTGAAGTTTCAGGACTGCTCTGAAGCAGAAGGAGATACCCAGACTCACTGGCTGCCCTTCCCTCACGGCAGGCACTAGCAGAGGTTGCTTGCATTCGTGCAGAAATTTAACCTTACTCCCAAAAAACCCTTTCCCTCTAGCTTGCCTTAAGCTTTTCTGCACTGCCCCTCATCAGCACCCCACGTATGGGGCTGAAGGAAGGGCTGGGACCACCTAAGGAGGCTGGAGACAACCCAGGAGGCAAAGACAGGGCGTGTGGGTGCCGTCTGGCAGCGGGCATGGTCAGAATCGGATTTCTGTTGGCCTCAGCCTTGCAGCGCAACGCTGTGGAGATGTTTTTGGAGGGAAAATGGAGCCACTGGAAAACTGCTGGTTTATAACTGTGGCTATGGGTTAGTTCTGCCAAACGTCTGACGGAGACCATCCTCGCTGGGTCCCTGCCAGCCTGCCTGCCAGCAGCGAGCGGGGCCGGGGCCGGCTGCTGTGCAGGCTCCGGCTCCTCTGCGGGGACCGGGCACCCCCCTGCTCCAGGAGCTGCCCAAAGAGAGCTGGAGAGCTAAACCCCGCAAGAGAGCGACAACGTGGAAGTAGACCAGCTTGGAATTTCTTACCACGAGCAATGTGACTCCTGATTGGAAATGTTATTAAAAACTATCTCTAGACATGATTTTTAGCAGGAGACATTTTGCTCTGCTGCTGGGCTCTGAGGACACAGGCTGAGGCATGGGCCGTGCCCCTCCAGGCTGATGGCTGTGCCCAGGCTGGAGCCTGACCGCTGGGGATGCTGCCCTGCTGCCTCCTCTCCCCGTGGGAAACCCAGGGCTGCTTCAGGGCGTGTAGATGGGGTTCGGATTTCATCAGACCCATAGGGAAGCACTGCGGAGCCCCGTTCATCCCCTTGTTGCAGGTCAGGTCCTGGAGGTCTCACTGCACCACAGCTGTCTGGGGTGGGAGGGAGGTGGCACCGGCATCCCCTGCCCACAGCAGGACGCTGGTTCCATGCCCAGTGGGGCAAGCGGTTGTGCCTGAGGCTGTGCCTTTGCTCCAGCCCCAAATCCTGCCTCTCCTGGGTCTCCTGCAAGTCAGGGACCCACAGCTGGTCATGGAGAACATCGAGTCTCCCCAAATTCCCCTACACTTTCGTAAGCCAGATGCACAAAGGGTGAAACCGCCCTTGCACTGTGAAATCAATGGAAGCCACAGGGTGTTTTGGCAGTGATTTCCCGGGATACAGCGGGGTTTCACCCCAGTTCCCCCAGTGATCAGAGGACACCCATGGCCCAGCCTGAGGCGGAACAGAGATCTCAGCCCCGACCGGTGCCTCTGCGAAAGCCTGGCCGTGGAATTAAGCTGTTACCTCTGTGTCACCCTCCCGCCGGGCCAGCCCTGAGCTCAGCATGTGTGCAGCCCCCTTCTTGCAGCCCGCTCCCGCTCTTCCTCCCTGCCGGGACCCTCATCTTCCCCCTGGCACAGCGTTTCCATCTGCAGCTTGACCCGCTTCCCTCTTCCCTTTGTTAGAAAGCTGTCACTTAATTTCTCTTTACCCTTTTTATTTGCCATATGTAAATGCTATTATTCTTTTTTTTTCAGCCTTGCTGCCACATCTTTCCCTTATTTCCATTTCCTTGGTTTTGCCTTGGACAGTTTGGGTTTTGAATGATTTTTGTTTTGCTTTGAATCTGATTTTAGTTTTCTGGGAGCAAGTTGCCACCCTGTGTAAATTAAGCAATAATGCCAAAGCGGTCACGTTTCTCGTCATCTTCCCCATTTTTCTGAAGAGTGATGAGCAGAGCTGAGACAGAGAGGAGCCTAAACTGCTGTTAGTTACTAACCTCTCGCCTAGTGCCTGCATTCACTAAGACAAGCCCAACACTACAAATGCTGCTGATCATGAGTATCATGATGTGTGTATGTATATATATAGGCATGTAAAAAAAAGCCTGTTGCATAGATACAGATGTACCAGTAAAAGCATCCTTCTGCCAATATGTCCTAGTTCTCCACTGGAAAAATAAATAGGGTTATTTAAAAGATGCTGGTGTAAACCATGTAAAAAATGCGTTATTTAAAAGTTTTCCTGGCGTAAACCATGTCCTGTCACTGAATGTTTTGCCAGTATCATGGAAGTCCAGTTAAAAAGCTACACTCAGCGTTATGGGCACTCTGCGGAGTGTTTTATCTGCTATAGATGTGAAGGCATGAGTGGAAAAGAAATACAATCTGCAGCTACTTCGTCCTTCACGGGCTGTGATGGTTGTGTTGAAAGCAGTAATGCAGCAGTATTAGGAGTGTTGGGCTACCTTCAGCCCCCAGGCCAGCACACGTGGCTCTGCCCAGTGGAAGAGCTGCGGCTGCTTGCCCGGCGGCTGGAAGCTGGGCTGGCCACGCTCGGCTGTACCTGCTGTTCCCCAGCCCCTCCTCGGCTGGTGCCCCACAGCACCCACGTCAGTCTGCTGAGACGAGCGCGTCTTCTGTCCTTCGAAGCGGATGGAAAAGAAAGTGGTTGCATGCGTCTTCTTCACTTCTGCACCGGCTCAGAAGAATGGTATTTCAGGGCCTGATGCATTAGGAGGAAAAAGTTGATGCTGGTGCTTACAAGTGTGGGAACTGCAGGCGAACGGCTCGGCGCAGCACCTTTCCTTGATTTCAGACTGACGGCAAGTCAAAATGCTTCTCCAGTGTGTCACTCCTCCTCTTGCCTTCCTTTCCACCCCCCTCTGTTCAGACACAGCCCCATGATTACTGCGTGGAAGTGAGGATTTTCCTCCTTCAGCCATAACTTTCAGTCAGATGTCTATAGAAAACAATTCTTAAAAGTTTGCACCCTTTCCCCTTCTGCGCGGTATCACTTCACGAAGAAACACAGGATCTGGTGCAGAACGTAAAGCCCTTCAGTGGGCACCAGCGTGACAGGCAGTGCAAACACTAACCCTGCCCATCACCCTGGGCTGAATTCATTCCTGCTGTAACTTCGGTGACCTCCTTGGAACTGCGCCGGGAGGAAACCTGATTCTTACAGCCACATAACTAATTGGCTGTTCATGAGGATGTGTTACTAATTACAATTACTGAATGTTAACGGCACTACAGAAATATTGAGAGTGCCTTATATATAAAAATATTTTTGTAGCAGCTAAGGTCGTAAATGAAGGTACTAATTTGAATTTAAAAGCAGAAGCCAAGGGTCTGTAGGTTTGCTGAGAGGCCTCGTGTGGTCTAGCGCAAATCAGGCAGGGGCTGTGGGCACCTGGAAAATAACAGATGAAGAAGAAAGGTAATTGCTAGTCCCAACCTGTCAGAGCTGCTCCTTTGTGCACCAAGTCCAACTTCCCCTTACACTTCCAAGTTATCTACAGCAAAATTTCTTCCAAGCTAAACAAAATCAGAGGCTTTTAGGAACCTAGAAACGTCTGCTTAATTTCAGTGCTGATAAGCCCCTGCTCCAACTCATTCTTAATGTATCAAAATTAAATGTTTTAAACATATTTATCTAGTTGCTATGGCTTCGCCTGGTACGTCAGACACTTTATCCATCAAATATGACAATTGAATAATATTTTTATTTTTAGATATGGATCACAGATTCTTCTCATAATACTACTCCCTTCCCCCCTTTCCCGAGTTTTGAACTCACTGGAAAATCTGTTCCATAATACGGTGGGTAAATGAATTACAGTCACAGATGGCCTCTGGAGACTTCATACATGCTGCAATTCATTTGTTCAGGAATGAAAAAAAAAAAGAGACCCTTGTCGTGCCAGGGTATTATCAGAGACAGCAGATCAGACACTGTAATGCTGCCTTGCACTCTGGATTCGACCCATTTCCTAAGCTTTTATGACTCGGCATTTACTATTCCTGGATTTGAAAATTTTTAAGTGGAACGTCAAAATCCACAATGAAAATGATTGAATGCAAGGAACTGCGGCAGTTACAAGTTACAATTTATTTTTACAGTCCTGAGGGAAACTATTGTGTGCTGTTGCAGAGAGATGCTCGAGAACGGCAATCTTCCGCCCTGGCAATAGCATTTCAGCTGTAATTAGCAAAAACAACTTAATTCACAGATGACTGTTGAGAATTAGTTAAACCTTGCAGCAGGCCTTGAGATCCTCAGGAGGAAAATACTAGGAAAATAAGAAACATAATATAGAAAGCAGTATACAATTTTACTGCTTGGGTGTCTTGTTCAGCCTAAGTCATAAAGCCTATTTACAGGCAAGCATCAGGGTCAGTCCCCGAGACTCACTTTTGCCTCTGAATTCCGGCCAGTGATTACGGGAAGCAGGGATGGGATGACTGATGCATCAGCCGCCGGAGAAAAATTCGTCCTGCAGTAACTGCAGAATTGAGAATTCGTCTCAAGAGTGAATCGAATCAACTCGTTTCTGTTTGTGCAACGATATAAAGAATATTACTACGCAGTCAAAAATAGTACGGCGATCTAACTATCCGCACCACCACACCACCACCCTGTCACAGGGCCATGCTGCGACCGGCTGGGAGCGTGAATACTTACCTTTTATCAACACTTAGCCCTTTCCGAGTGACATTTCATACAGAATCACAGAATCACAGAATGGCAGGGGTTGGAAGGGACCTCTGTGGCTCATCTGGTCCAACCCCCCTGCCGAAGCAGGGTCACCTACAGCAGGCTGCACAGG
>Ga0065711_1002635_pt1 | contig 32496 bp, 12 predicted proteins | sample Hoacrofraction12_FD_59098 | JGI IMG/M metagenome (GOLD analysis project Ga0065711, IMG submission 59098) | Hoatzin crop microbial communities from Cojedes, Venezuela - Epithelial fraction 12 v2 (version 2) | ecosystem: Host-associated > Birds > Digestive system > Esophagus > Crop | place...
CACATCAGCTGTGGCACATGAAAAGAGACACTGGGGAGAGCAGGCAGTGTAAGACATCTCAAATTATTCTAGTCACCTGTATTTAGGCAACTCAAAACCACGACTTGGGCTTTAGCATGGCTGATACCCAATTAGAGTGCCCATTATTTTTTTTGTTCCTGATGTCTGGCGTAGCTCGAAGTACTAAGTTATGCTATGTATACAAAACCATGGATCTAGAGTTGGCTCTTAATCCTTGGTCTTGTAAGGTATTTTCACAGCTTCCTAAAACAAATGGTTTTAAAACCCCCTGATTTTAATCTGATTATTCCCATGCCTAAAATGACTCATATTCTCAAGGCTTCCTGCAACAAAACATAGGCCTAGTCTGACTTGTTCTTCCTCTTTCATTTTTTCTTTTAAGTGTCCTAGATGATGGTTGACACTAGAACCAGGAATCCAGACACTTTGACATCAAAAGCAATTGTAATATGTATGTGGCAACAAGGGTGGGGGGTAGAGCGGAAGGAAGAGGAGCACTTTGAAGATGTCGTGATAACTCGGGCATGTTTAGATTCAGTAAGTAGGTGTGCCTTTTTCTGTATCCTGCTCATCTGCAGAATGGGATGTTTGAAGAGAGGGAAAAATGAAATGTTATTTCCAGTAAAGGGGAGGAGAATTAACAACCATAAAATGTGGAAAGAACATTAGAATTTTTAGCCAGGGAATAACTGAAAAAAAACATCTATTTTTGAAATAAAGAGGTAAATTGCTTTATTTAACTGTTTTCCAAGACACTGATGTTTATAATTTATTTGTGGCTGAATTTTATAAAAGCCATAACAATAAATATGGGGCTGGAACTGAATAATATTTTCCCCTATCAGTTTGGTTATTTGTCAGAAATGTGATTGAAATGAAATGGAAATTTAAATTATATTTGCAAATACAAAATTTCATTTGTTGTTTTTCAGTTGGTAACAGATAGTTCAGGACCCTGGCCATCTCGTGAGATTTTGGCCAGAGGTGTCTCACAGGGCCCGTGTGCTGAGGTGGCCTCTTCTGTAGCACAAAACCAAACCCAGGAGGACCAGTGAATCAGTCTCCCCCAACCTTTGCCTACCACGACAGCCCTCATAGTCCTAATAAACTGACACCCAGACCTCTCATAGAGAAGATGTGTCAACAAGGGGTTGATAAAGACTACATCATGTCTGGTAAGGGTATGGGAGAAGCCGTTTCCCAAGTGAGTCTGAACCACAAAACTGACAGTGATGGTCAATGAGACACCTCACTTACTTAGTGACATAATTTTAGCAATAGGGCAGTGGATCTTTAAAGGAAGACAAGGAACAGTGATTTTGCACAATGACAAGGCTCAGCTGTAACTATGGAGAGTCTCTTCCAGCTCTACTAGTCTTCAAATCTTCCAAGCCTTCTGGCAGGGTGAGGGCAACCAAACGTTGCCACAATCACTGCTGGGGTGGTTGTGCACTTAGCCCCAGCAGTATGGATATCCAGTAGTACCACAAAGAGGGGACACAGCTGGTTCAAGATCAGTTAGCAACTATAAGAATAATTCTTAGTTTGCAGATGTTTTCAGGGCTTTAACCACACAATAAGAAAGGGAAAATTGATTCTACTTTTTTTTTTCTGAAATTTGAGGGCTTGTCCCGTAATCCAGATCATGATGATGTAACTTCAATATGCTACTCTTGTCTGAGAAGATCTCAACTCCTGCTGCTCATCTGGCCTAAAATCTGTGTTTGGAATTGTCCTCATAATCCATTCTTCTCCCAGGTGAACTAATATTTAAGTTTTTAATAGAAAATGAAACAGCATCAAGAAGAGACATTGAGAGAAAGTGTCAGAATATCCCAGGTTTCTGGAGTTACATAAGGTATTTAAAATATCAAAATGGATTTAAAATTATTTGTTCAACTATTACATGCATATATATGTATATAAATTTGTGTGTTGGGGGTGGTGGTTCTGGGTCATAACTTGAAAAATATTCACTTTGGTTGACACCAGATCAACCTTTCCTAGTTTTGCTCTAAGCATTGCCAATTTGAACTCAGGCTGAAGACATGAATTCACTGAGTTTCGGTATTCTGTTTTCCTCCAGCTGCTTGTTGCGACATTTATACCATTTGCTGCCTTATATCCAGCCAGTAAAGTGATTTGTGAGTACTCCCTAACTCATTTCAGGAAAAATTACTTGGACTGATTTCTTGCATTTAAGCAGTTTACCTGGCTTGTGTTGTCTGAAGTGGAGTAGGAAACACTACTATAAACTGTTCTTCTAGCAGAACTGTAGAAATGCTAAAATAAATCTTTGGCAGTTTCTTCTGTAGCAAGCCCTTACTCAAAGGCACAGGGCAGGGCAGTGGTCTCCAGGGACAACCTCTCAAAGCACAAGAGGACCATCCGGATGTGCAGGAAACAGCAGGTGTGGCAGGCGGCCAGTTTGGCTGAACAGAGAACTCTTAACTGAGCTCAAACACAAAATGAAAAGACACAGAAAGTGGAAGCAGGCATGGACTGAGGAGGAGTATGGAAAACATTGCTTGAGCATGAAGGGATGAAGTTAGGAAAGTCAAAGCCTGGCTGGAGTTTAAACTGGGGAGTAGTAGGAAAGGTAACAAGGAGAACTTCTATGAATACATTGGGAGCACAAGGAAGTCCAGCAAAAATGCAGATCCGCTGTTGAATGTGGTAGATGATTCGATGGTGAAGGATGTAGAAAAACAGATTGACCCAATGTCTGTTTTGTCTTGGTTCTTACTGGCAAGGTCTACTTTCAGGCTCCCCAAATCTCTGTGGCAGAGTCTGGGGGAGAGAAGAGTTACCTATGGTAGAGGGTGGCAGAATGTGAGACCACTTAAGCAAACTGGACAAGTACAAGGCCATGGGACACAACAGGATGCATCAAAGGTTGCTAGACAGCTAGTTTATGTCATTGTGATGCTCCTCAGCATCACATCTGAAAGGTGGTAGAGAGTGCAGGAGATTCCTGAAGACATGAAAAATGCAAATGCCATGTACATCTTCAGAAAGTGCAAGAATGAAGGCTGGGAGACTACAGGCCGGTCACTCTTACCTAAGTCTGTGGGAAAGTTATGAAGCAAATCCTCCTGGAGACCATTTCCAGGCACATGGAGGACAAAAATGTGATTTACCAAGGGTTAATCATGCCTGAACAAGTCTGATTGCCTTCTGTGACAAAATGACTGGCTGTGTGGACAAAGGGAGAGCAGTGGGTGTCCAAAAGTCCTGAAAAAAGAGGAAGGGATATATGGAGGTACTGGCGTGCAGACAAGAGGCATATAAAAAGGCAAAAGAAATACACATCATATAAAATTTTTAAAACATGTAAATTCTTTTTTAAAATACATGACATTATGTTATTGACAGATTTCATGTATCAGAAAATATGAGGGGTTATAGTTTGTTAAATTTATTATTTGGAGATGAGTAAGTACTTGTGTTTTTGTTTGTTCTCCCATTTTCTCATATTCTCCCATTAGCTACTTGCCAAATCATCCTAGTAGTTAGCAACAGTTATCACTTTAGGTATTCTGTTCTAAGGAGCTCAGAGTTTCTGTATGCGCACATCCTTTTTTCAAAATAAAGCATTCCAGGTTTAACAAAAACTGTGGGTTTAGGGCTTTAACTGCTGAAGCTTCAAATTCCAGGCATACCTCACTATAGATGCCAATGGGAAGGAAAATACAGACATGTTTCAGAAAACATTGCAACATTTTAAAATCGTGATGCAGAGTCTGATTTTAGTTTTGTCATGTTTTGTATGATTTTAAACTTACACACATGGGAAAAAAACCCCAAAACCCATGAAAAAAAGACCCAGCATGTTTTGCCCTTATGAATAAGGCTATTGTATTTTGTGGTCCTCTTCGATATGAAATTCAAGCTCCACACAAAAGCTCAGGTGCAGGGTTAGGTAAGATATTGACACACTGGGGGAATGAAAGATAAGGCTCACAACACTTTTGATATTAAGCAAATCACTGATCTACCTTTAAGACAGCTGTAAGATCACATCATGGATATTCCTTGAACCAAATACAAACATCTACATCTGAGCTATTCCCCTTAAAATTCCTTCATTGCTGAAGTATAGACTTCATTGTTGGAGAAGAGTAGGTCCCCTCTAGTGTTCTAATACAGACCCCCAAAATAGGTAAAATGGACCTCAGTCTGAGGGTGCCTCTTTCTCTCCACTGACTAAAAAGCAAATCTAGTATGACTACCCAAAAATGTAGGTATCTGTACTCTGCAGACATCCAAAGTTAGTGGGGATGAATTCCCCCTGGTGCATCTGGCCTCTGACACCGCAAGGTGCATCTGGCCTCTGACACTGGTCTGCCGCGAAGTCAGTGCTGACAAAACAAGTTGGCGTGAAGGGCTGCCTGGAAGAATGACAGTGTCACTCATCAAAAGGACAACTGAGGTTTGTAATCCTTGAAATTATGGCTGCAGAGGTGCTACGGGAAACATACGTGTTGGAAGTCTAGGTATGCATAGCCATGAAAAAGAACAGATTGAAATTGAGCCCTTTCCTGGGATCAGACAGCAAGGTATGTTGTAGCCTTCAGATATCTGTCCATACATACACACTTGCATCTTCTTAAAACAACCAGAATAAAAACAAAAGCAATACTGTATGAGAGATTTTTCTTTCTTTTCTGTTGCTTCCTCTCATTGCTGCAAAGCAGGCAATAAATCTAAATAGCGAAGTTGCCATTTTTTTTGTTACAGAGGTAAAAACCTGTTTTAAGCACATGTAAACAGTACATTTTATTAAAAAGATTACCAAGGACCTCAACTATCTTTTAATAGAACTAAAAATTATTTTCATGTGTGACACTGGTCTTGTGTATGCTGTTATGAAGACGTAACTGTTGAATGCCATGGATTTGTGAGTTCAGTTCCTCATTCTCAGCACAACATTCCTTATATATCTTTGTCTGCTTACATGATGGTGGTGTTATTTTGTGGTGATGGGGATGCTTTCACTGCTTTCTCTACAGAGCAATGGTAAGTAGATCATTTTGAGCTTTTTTGCTCCCATTAAACCTATGCTGGCCCATTGCCGGATGGCTGAAGTGACAGGATGCCTGATTCATCTGAGGATGACAGTCTTTGCTCTTAGTTGTATGCACAATACTGTATCTTGTCATTCAATATGATATGCAGTTAGAAGAAATAATATTAAAAGAAATACAAATGATAATTAAGACATGCTTAGAAATATTTTACTAGATATGGAAAAAACTACAGTTCTCCAAAGAAGACAGAGGACTGATTGAAAAGAGTCAGTCTGGATGTAAGACAAATCATGGCAGAACAAATAATAAAAAAGAAGACATATTTCTAAGTCATAAGTACCTCTTAGAAGCCAGCACATAAAGAAAATTAATGAAAGAAGATTAAGGAATTGAAGAGGAAACCTGTAAATGTCTGGGTTAAAGATAAAGTATTTTCTGAGTAGATCCAAACAAACCCCATCCTAACAATAATAAAGGCTAGAAGACCCTAATAGAATTGCAATGGCTGACACAGAAAAGGCAGAAGCATTCAATAAGTGTTTCAGTTCTGTGTTATGAACTGGGGAGAAAAATGAAAGATGTCTTCCTGTTGGATGATGGTGATTTAATATCCTCTAAAATACTCAGGATAGCTAGCAGGTGCAAGACATCGCATGATTTTTAGGTTAGCAGTTCCAACAATCTTGCAACTAAGCCCTTGTCAAGAATAATGCTGAGTTTACTATAAAGACCCTCTGGTGTTGATTTTCAAGAAGCCTTGGAATTTTCAGAGGACTGGAAAGAAGCTAACACTGTGCCATTATTTCAAAACAGAAAATGGATAAAAAACCAGACCTACATCACAGAATCATACAATCATAGAATCATTCAGGTTGCAAAAGACCTCTAAGATCATCAAGTCCAACCATCAACCCAACACCACTATGCCCGCTAAACCGTGTCCTGAAGTGCCAAATCTACACGTTTTTTCAACACCACCAGGGATGGTGACTCCACCACCTCCCTGGGCAGCCTGTTCCAATGCCTGACCACTCTTTCAGTAAACACATTTTTCCTAATATCCAATCTAAATCTCCCCTGACACAACTTGAGGCCACTTCCACTTGTCCTATCGCTAATTACTTGGGAGAAGAGACAAACAGCCACCTCACTACAACCTCCATTCAGGTAGTTGTAGAGAACAATAAGGTCTCCCCTCAGCCGCCTCTTCTCCAGGCTAAACAGCCCCAGTTCTCTCAGCCGCTACTCGTAAGACTTGTTCTCTAGACCCCTCACCAGCCTCATTGCCCTTCTCTGGACATGCTCCAGCACCTCAATGTCCTTCTTATAGTGAGGGGCCCAAAACTGAACACAGCACTCCAGGTGCAGCCTCGCCAGTGCTGAGTACAGGGGCACGATCACCTCCCTACTCCTGCTGACCACTCTATTCCTGATCCAAGCCAGGATGCCGTTGGCCTTCTTGGCCACCTGGGCACACTGTTGGCTCATGTTCATCTGGCTGTCGACCAACACTCCGAGGTCCTTTTCCACCAGGCAGCTTTCCAGCCACTCCTCCCAAAGCCTGTGGCATTGCATGGGGTTGTTGTGACCCAAGTGCAGGACCCAGCACTTGGCCTTGTTGAACCTCATACAATTGGCCTCAGCCCATCAATCCGGTCTGTCCAGGTCCCTCTGCAGAGCCTTCCTACCCGCAAGCAGATCAACACTCCCGCTCAATAATACAGGCCTGGCAGCCAGACCACAGCATTAGGCCAAATAATGGATGAGTTTGCATACACTGATTAATAAATATTAAGAAAGGTTAATACCATTAATTCCAGTCAATGAAATCAAGACAAATAGATCTCTGCAAAGTTATTCAATATTTTGAATGAAGATCCAAATTTAGTTGGAGATCTGCGGAACTTCTTGTAGAGGTTTAACTTGGCACTGCATGTCATCTTTATTAATACACTACAGAAAAACTGGTCAACATAGCACACATTACATTGATGAAAAACTGTTTATCTCCATATGTAACTGTAAATAAGAATGTATCTGTGTCTTGTTTTATTAAGTATGTTTTCCATGAGATGCCAGAAGGCCTAATTTTGGCTTTATGTCATTGACCATTTTTACCAATGACTGGGGAAAGGGACATAACATTTTGTCTGAAAAAATTTGGTGATGACACAAAGATAACAGGAGTAAAAATTAAGAAAAGATGGATCAGTGATAAAAGAGTGTCCAGGGACACTGGGTAAGCAAGAATAGACAAACAAATGACATTTCTGTATGGCCAAATAGTTTAACATCTAGGAACAAAAATGTAAGCCATTAAAACAGGAGAGAGGACTTTCCTGTGAAATAAGAATTCTGAAGAGGGCATGTTATAACTTCTTATTGAGACCACATGGACAAAGAAAGGACAAATGCCATCCCTAGGTGTATCCACTGGACAGGAGTGGAAGGTTAAGTTATTGCTGCATTTGGCAGGGAAGCAATTGCTACTGGAATAGCATGTCCAGTTCTAGTGCTCAGAATTCATGATGGATGTGAATTATTTGGAGAAGGGTCAAAGAAAAGCCATGGGAATATTAAAATCTGGAAAGTCTCCAGGAGTTCAATCTACTTAGTTTATCAACGTGATAACTCAAGGATAACTGGTCACGGTACACAAAAGCAGGACAAACAGAAAAGGGCTGTCCAGTCCAGCAGTCAGGGGTCTGACAAGCTCCTCTGTCAAAAAGCTGAAGCTAAAAATTCTAAATAAAAAATAAAGCACATTCTTTTTCCTAACTGTCCTTTAAATTAGTGGCTAAAATCACTCACCAAAGAAGTGCGGCATCACTGGCAGTTTTTAAATCTACATTGGATAATTCTCTAAAGACAAGTTTTAGTTTTCAAGGGGACTACTTATCCTGGAGCAGAAATAACCCTGTGAAACACTGTGGACTCTGTCATTGATGGGATCAGACTGCGTGAGGATATTTGAGCCCTTCTGCACTTTATCTACGATTGTATGGATATGTCCATTCTTCACTGTGCTCCGAGAGACCTGCTAGCTGTATCTATACAGCACGACATAGGAATGATGCTACCTTAGATCTGATAAGCAGTACAGCAGTGTTGTTCTGGTGATGAGCTCAGGCTAATTAACCATGTCATGCACAAGGGTCAGTCAATCATCTGTGGCAACGTGACTATGCCACTTCCCTTTATGGAGCTGGCTCTGCACAAACCAGGGTCGTGCACCTGTTTGATGTACGTACCTTTCAGCACAGACCCTAAGCAAGTACGTTTTCACGTACTAAAAAAATGGTTGCAATAAAGTGCTTCTCTCTTTAATGAAGACAAAGTCTTGCATTGTGGTATTTTAAACTTTTAGGTATTCGAACAGCAGTGACAGCTGAGACATTACAGGGTGTCTGGTTCCCTTAACATATTAGCCACACTGTGACACGCTATTTCTGGTTTTCGTAGCTGTTTTTTGGCTCTCTGTTTGTGATGTTGCTACTTGTATCATTTGATGAGAAACATTGAACAGAGGGTTTATTATGATGTTATTTTTACTGAGAAGAGGAAATAGATGACAAGAAAATGGATAACTCTTCTGTGAAACACTGTGATGTAACAGGAATCTAATGGAGACGTTTTCACAGTTGTTTGTAGTTGTTTATCATCTCAGTCAGTAGGCATGTCATTCCACCAGAACCTCTCACTCCTTATTTACTCAAAAAAAAAATTTGCAACATGCAAGTAATTATTTGTATTACTGGATCTCATTCCTGGAATTTTCCAGACACATTCTCTGATTACGTGATACCTGTGTGGGCTAGGGGTGTATATTATATATTCTGCCTTAAACATGGGCTTCCTAGATATTATAGTCACTTGGAACTTTACAACATCATCCTAAAAAACTTTCCCCAAATAAACAACAATATATAATTATGCAATGAAAACTCAGAATTAAAATGACAGCTCTCTCACTAGATGCAAGTGTAGAAACACTTTAATAATTTGAAAAATAAAAAGAAACTACCCAAAAATTAGATAGGAGAGAAGGCCGAGGACAGGTGTAAAAAGAGTGAAAGCAGACGTAGGTCAAATCAAGGTGGGCTAAGGGAGTAATCTGTATCTAAATTTTAGGTGCCTCATGAATCAGTCTTCCTGAAGTAAATGCTTCTGTCTCTGTCTACAGCAGTGTAGTTCTGAGAAGCAGGGTGGATTTTGAAATAAACTCCTTGACTTTCTTCACTTGCGGGGATTTGGTTCAGTCCTTACGAGTAATTTCAGTGGTTTCAAAGTAGATTATTTTTGGAATAAACTAAATCCCTCTCTATCTGAACTGTCCTCCAATGTCTGATGGAGATATTAGTGTGTGAACCTATGGAGTCCACAGCATCACATAGTGCCCAACGCATACCTAATAGACTTGTGGCAGTAGAATGCCACTGAGAAATCCTATGGCACCCCAAATTGGTGTCCGTGCTATATTAAGGGCCGTGTGCCATGACTGCAAGGGCTGCTGTGTCTTTTAAAGCCCGAGGACCATGAGCTACAGCATATAATCGACATAGCAACGAGCTGCATCAGAAACTGTTCCCCCTGTCTTTTTGGTTCATAAGTCTTCCTGTTGTAGTTTCGGCAACTGAGTGAGCTGCCCATGTGGCAGCCCTGAGAGTAGACTTCCAGGGTCCCTTCCCTTCCCTGAACACAGCTCCTTTGAATGCTACTCAGAGTTCAGCACTGTGGATCCTGTCCCTTGCACACAATTAATTTCTTCCATCCCAGAACCTTCAGTTAACTATGCTCAAAGCGGTAGTTATGACAAGGAGACCAATTCTGCTTGTCTTCTGCTTCAGAGAAAGGGAGATCACAGAGGACAGCTCTTTGAAAGAGGTGTCCTGCTGGGATAGCCACTGCAGCCATAGGATTAAGTTTTCATTCCTCCCCTATTGTATCTCACAATGCTCGTTCTCCAAACTCAAGAGTGGGAAGGCAATTTGGGCAGAAAGCACCTCAGTATCACTTGGAAACATCATGAACATGAACAGGAACAGAAAGAATGTTCTGTGTGAGAGACCTTGTGCAGGCAATAGCGGTTGGAGCAATGATGTGTTTGATTTACACGAGACAGAAATAAGGACTGACTAGCTTAGAGGTTAGACTTCAACTTTTCCCAAGACTTTTGACCTTGTCTCACATGATGTCCTCACGAATACTCTGAAGAAGATTTATTTAAAAAGTAATCACTATAAGGTTGTTCTAAACTCATATGGTTTTAAAACCATCCTTAAATAGGGGCTATTGCTGTTAAGTTGGTAGATCACTTCAAGTAAGACCCCGCAAGGATCTTCTGTGGACATGGTTCTATTCAGTACTTTTACAGTTGACTTGATTATAGATAGTGTACACTTTATGAATTGCATATGAAAGAGAATATGGAAGTACACTGGAAGATATATTAGAATTCAAAAGTGTCCTGATGTGGAGATCGGTAAGATGGTCTGCAGTAAACAGCGTGAAACTTTGTGAAGGCTAGTGTATGATGCTACAAGCAGAAAAGATCAGGGGATGGTAATGGATCAATGTGTAGATTATTTAACATTTTTACCATAGTAAAAAGAGAAAAATCTCATTCTGGGACATATTTTGTAGATTTCCAGTGTGAGATAACTTCCATTTTAATATCTTTCAAATATTGTGTGGTAGTTTGTCAGTGTTTATTGTGTGCCTGTTACAGCAAAATAAGTCACAATCTTAAGTATTCACATTGCAGCTGCAAATCTATAATCTTGTATTACATAGAAGTCTGGTGTTGTTTTTAATGTGATGTATATTCTAAGGAATAAATCAAAAAGCATATTGATATAAATGAGGTGAAGAATCTGACATGCCTTGTTAGGTAGGGAGCCTTGAAGAGAAAATTCTTAATCGAAGTGGACAACGTGTTCCCTCCGCTTGTTTAATTACTGTTAAGGAATGCATCTGCTTATCTTCATTAACTGTACTTGACATCTGTATATATATATATGATGTGTGTTTCACAACTTCCTTCCTGCTTTTCAAGAAGCCCAGCAAAATCAAAGGTTTCTGAACAACAGAATTACTGCTTCAGGGTCACTCTAAATGCATACAATTGTTAATGGGACAAAATGGAGGAAAGTGTATACGTTATCACTAGCTTCAGCTTACAAATAAGACATTCTTTTGCTTCTTACCCTCCAAAAGATGCACTAGCTTCATCTTATTCAATCAGGTTACAGAAAAACAATATTCAGAAAATCTTCAGAGATCATGGTGTCATATTTACTATACAATGATTCAGTGCAATGAGAGCCACAATCATACCTTGATCCCTGTTGAAGGATATAAAAGGGTAGACAAATCCCAGATATGCTAGTCTACAGAAAGAAGACATGAAGATTTTGAATATTTATTTTAAACAGAAAAGTAAACGTACCTACATAGTATTATTAGCACTGTATCTGACATGCATTTGCCCACAATGAAATAAAACAACAACAACAAAAATCACTCTGTGGAATTCAACTTGTTCATGTCTCATAAAATCAACGTGTCAACTACAGCATAGCTCTCCCATGGTACCTTCAAAAAAATTACAGCCCTGAACGGCCTTTTCTAAGAAAGTCCTGTTAGTTTTCTTACACATCAACACATCTTTGCCTGGCAAACTTCCACTGACTTCAGTTGCCCAGCTATCCCACAAGGAAGTTGGTTTTGGTGCATTATGAGACGAGCTTTCCAAAATGTCCGCTGACTCTTGTTGTCATAAGTACATCTATTCTTACTCGATGCTACATATCAAAACATCAGTTCTTCATCTATAATCTCCCAGGATCTTTTTAGTCAAAGAACAGTGACTAATGAAAAGACTTGACCAACACTGAAATAGGAATGGGTAAGGGCAAAAATGAGATCACCACTTTTTTCTAATGCAGTAACTGTCTGTCTGGTCATATGCCCATTCTTTGACAGTGGCAGATTTTCTAGGTTCAGTTAGGAATTACATACTTGATAGAACAGACTACATTTGTATCACAGAATTGTTGAGGTTGGCGGAGACCTTTGGAGATCATCTACTCCAGCACCCCACTCCAAGCAGTGTCACCTACAGAGCAGGGTGCTCAGGGCTGTGCCCTGTCAGGTTTTAGGTATCTCCAAGGATGGAGGCTCCACAGCCTCTCTGGGCAACCTGCTCCTCTTTTCCACTAAAGAATGTTTTCCTTATAAATGATATTTCCTATGTTTCAGTTTGTGACCACTGTCTCGTCTGTTCACCAGGAACCACTGAGAGGCATCTGTTATTATGATGACGATCTTGTTATACTTGTACAGTCTAATGGTTCCAACACTTAGTTTTGCCTTAGTAAGTAGTTACACATCACTCAGGATCCACTTGCATGGATGGAAGCAGACTGCCACTAGTTCACTCCACCCAAGATTTGACCCGAACAGAAGTTAGCCTGGTTTGCTCTGAAAGCAGTGCTTAGCCTGAGCTTGGTGCACCGGGGGCTCTGCAGCTCCTGGCATTCTACACTCAACATTGTAGACATGCCTAATGTCTATCCAAAGTACCGGAGTACTATTTAATGGATTTCAGATCATAATAAATCTTTCTAACTGTACAACTAAAAGATACACAAAAATTTAAAAGCCTTTTAAAACATGTGTTTATAAAAATTCTTAACAGAGTCAGTAAAAAAAAGGAATTATTTAGATCCACTTAACATTGAGTTGACATATACTGAAGAGTGCTAAGATACTGATTTTACATTTAAACCCTGCTTTCCATTCTGAAACACCCCCAAATACTCTACAAACTGACAAAAGATTTGGAAGGCTCCCATTTTCTGGCACTGAAATCCAGTCACCTCCCAGCGTGAGACATAGCAGATGTCCCCACGCAAAGTGCGAAACTGCAGAACAGGGCAGCGCGCTCTTCTAAGCCACGCTGCGGTTGACGGGAAGAGAGAGGAGCAGAGGAAGCAGATTGCAATTATTTAAATTGGAATTTGGCCAAGAGCCCATGGCTGGCAATCCTGCTTGTTTGTAAGAGTGCCACGAAACGTGATCGGACTCCAGGTTTTACAACTCATTGAAAAGACTGGAGTAATCACAGTCACACCTTGACTGGTTGGAAAACTTGGTTATTTCTATGCAAGCTGCAAGCTCCTGATCAGGTAAAAGAACAGTGGAAGTCTCAGCAAATCGTATATACCAGAAATTTTTGCCACTTTTACTCCCAGCTATACCTTCTCTAGTTTTTTCTGCTTCTTCTACTGTGACCGACATTTTGGCTTATGTAATTTATGCATATTTGTGTATGTATGTACACATACACCTAAAAACACATATATGCATCGATATGTTTATAAATAGAGCATTTTAAACATCTTTGACTTGTATAAGTATTACAAAATAAATTTATTTTTTAGTTCACTAAATAATAATTTAATTCTCTTGCATAATTACATACATATGCAAAAAAATGCCAAATGACCTCACCTATTTGTGACACATTTTTCCTATGAAGACATTTGTGAATGAAATACCTCCGCTTCAGTATGAACACTTGTATAACAAGATCAAATGCTTCCAAGATACTAATAAAGTGAGTTGCAAATATTAAGGACTTTGCTGTGTCCTTTGTTTGACGTGAAATTTAGGCAAACAAATTTAACAAGAGAATTTTAGTAGTTAGTCCTACAGGAAGTATCTTCGTAACCTGTGGAGGTAGTTGAAGCAGAGGTTCAATTTCATGGTTCATTTCACATTTTACAGTCTATTTCCATCTCCTATCAAAACACGAAGTTCTAGAATTTTTTTGGGAAAAAAAGCTTTTCCATTATCATAAAATGGTAATAAAAATCACAAAATTAAAAGTTATGAAATATTTAAATTACCAATTTTTAAAATAATAAAATTATAAAATTGTTTCATAATAATTTCTCTTTGGAACTTTGGGGTTTCGTTATGAATACCGCTTAATAAATGCTTATACACATTTTCATTACATTTCATAATTTTGTCATTCAGTGAGTAGTGCATAATTTGTCAGTATTTCAAACTTTTATTATCATGAACAGATATCCAAGTCAGAAAACAACAGAAATATTTCCGACAGTGCTCAGTGGCTTTTACCATTAATGCTTTGAACACAAAATTTTAAAATGCAATAGACTAGTCAAATAGTTAGTGAGCACCCATGAGCAATTATGATGCTTTTTCCAGTCTAGTTTCACTAAAAAAAAATAAAAATCCAGTCTGCATGAATTCTGCCATCTCGTAGCTCCAACTAAAACTTACCAAATCCACCAGCTTGTTTTTCTTGGCTTGGCATGTTTCTGTCCTGCCCCTGGAAGGGCTGGACATGTGTTGAACCCATCCTTCTCACGAAGATGTGAGCATCCTGGGGATTAGTCACTATTCTTTTTCCTGGTACCTGCAAATGAGAGCCATTGTCTGACTCCCTCGGTTTCACCACTGAGCTGTTTCTTCAGGGTAACCAGACCTTGTGAGCCACTAATATAGATTTTTGGAAATTACGGTAAATGGGCAAGAAATGCTTCCCCCCCTCCTGCCCCGATTCCGCTCCCAAAAGAGCAAAACAAGTAGAAGCAAGTTTTGGAGAATGTGATTTGTGAAGAATCTACAGTTACCCTAATTCCTTACCAGTGTTTCCTTTCAGGTTTTATTGGGTTTCAGGTTTTGACTCCCACTTTTTTCAAGGGCACTCTTCTAGCGTGGCTACAGAGGATTGGAAGTTTCATGGCAACACTGACATAATTGAAGATATCCACTGACAGGCATCATCTAGGTATTAATGAGGTATGTTCCACATGAGGATTTTGATGTGGCCCCACATCCCGTAACATGCATAGCTCCCTGCTGAGCTTCCATTATCTAACTATGTTACCACGCCACTGCAGTAAAATTCCTCCAGATACTACCTCCTACAGTTAGGACATCTTTGGCCTATTATGGAGATTTCATAGAGGTTTCAGATACTGATTACTAAGGTAAAATATAAATTTCTGCAGGTTTTAGTTGTAATTATAGTAAAATTTTCTTTATAAGTGAATTTTCTTGTTCAAGAGGAGAGAGGCCTGAGGGGGATGTGCCTTTTCAGTGGTGAGTGTGAGCTTTGGGACCTCCTTCACAGCTAAATGAGAGTACTTAGAAAGACTGAGACCAAATGGATGCCAGGGTTTTAATCACAGTACTTTCAAAGTAGCAATTGCAAGCCAACACACCGTCTCACTGCTGGTGCTGTGTAACACAGTAATCTTACCACTGCTAACTGAGAAGAAAAGTGACCAGCAGAACACAGAAGACTCATTTGGAGTCCTTTTGTCTATCTCGATCTCCTGATGTGGACGTCCACTCAGCAACTTGGATTAGAAATTTGAACAGAAGTGCACAGCATGTACATGGAGAACTCTTGGGCCTTCTTGAGCAGCCTACAAGAGCATGCCGGTCTGAGCAGCCGGCTGTAGGAAGCATCAGTAAAAAATGAACCACTTTATGGACCAGACCCAGCCACAGGTTGCCAGCTGGACCATCCTGATCTGCCAATACCAGAGTGCCAGATCTACCCGTCTCAAGAGTGGTTAGGGTGAATTAGTGTTTGAAGAACGTAAACTACATGTATATCCATGTCGCTATGTAAGTGCTACTGCTGAGGGCCGAAGATGAAGGGAAAGGAAGTGAAGAGGCCATGAGAGATATTGAGTAGAATATTTACTTACACGGTGTTTCTGTTCCAGGGCCAGGACACAGGAAACTATGTGCTAAAGGTCCTCGGACCACGAAAAAAGACAAATCTATACGGATGCAGCAGGCCACCAACTAAGCAAAAGGAAATCTAGCTATTTGCAATAAAACAGCAGTAGCAGCAAACAGATTTTGGGATGTACACATACTGCAAGCAAATAAAGTTATATATTTGACCAGCTACAGCATATTTAGTCTGATACTGTTTTCCACTGCTTTAAAAAGGGTAAATTGAAATATGCACAAAATTACACTGTCAGCATAGAAAGCGATGATGGTTTTCATGAGGCATATTCCAGCAGCGAGTGCATGCACTTCTAAACTAACAAACCAAAAGTTTCCTGCCTTTTATTTGTGGTGTTCCTAACACAGGAGGATTTGTGACTATATATGGGTGTGTAGAGAAGAGCTTGCAACTGACACTGAGCAAAAACAAACAGAGAAAAGACAGGCATGACTGATTGTTCCAACAAACATCAGACAATTTTGCAACGGGTATGCAACTCTGAACTCTCTCCAGTTTTCAGTTCTATAAAACTATTCCACTCAAAAGCTTTGATTTTCAGTCCTGAATTGCTTATTTCTTTTTGACGTCACTGTCACTAACAATTAAATGGGACCTCCTAGACGAAAAAAGGTCAGACATCTTTTTGTAAAGAATCAAAATTACAAATATTTTATTGGTAATTTAGTATGTTTACACTGTCTGAACCACAAAGTTGCTATTTTAAGTGACCACAGAAAACGAAATAGAGTTATTTTACACAGCTATACAGAATAATTAAAAAGTCCTTTTAACATTACGTAAGTACATACAACATTCTCCTGCTAAGCCAGCTGTGTGTTGACTAAGAGCTGTTTGGGACAGGGAAATGCCACAGCTCACAGCAGATGCTCCATAACCATCAAATTCTGCATTCAATTCTCCGAGCTGTAGTACCAGTGTAGCAGTTCAGTCCACCCAGTCTTATATGCCCTCTCTTAACTCCGAGAGAGCTGCGTGCAGGCAGAATTCAGAGCAGCTGGGGAAGTAAAACTTAGCTACTACCTGAAGGCCAAAACACAGAGATGGGATGTAGTTTCTTACAAGGTTTTTTTGTTGGTTTTTTTTTCATCTCAAGCCATTCTGTGTCAACTCTTCAAGCCCTTGGGACAGATGACTCTTCTTCTGTCACATCACTCTGCGCAAGCACATCGAACTCCTCTACAGATGCATGAGCCGCCCCTCTGCAGCTGTTCTGCTACGTGTGAGTCCCTGTTTGAGGCTTGGAGAGCTTTAGACTGGCAGTTCTACCCCACCAGCGGGTTTTACCCTTTTTTCCTAACTTTTCTAAACAACTCCTTTGTAAAAAAAAAGAGCTTTTAGCTTATCTTTTATACAAGGTAGCAAATGTCAGCTAAGTTTTTTGAAGAGCTATTGCTTTGCCCTAATTCTGCTCCAACTGGATTGAAGGGTTAAGCGTTCATTGATTTCAGTGGGTGGAGGAATGGACCTGTACTGAGGACTTCAGAAAATGCCCATCTTTCTTTAGTAGTAAGAGATTTATTCTTAGCTAGAACACAGATGCACTGGAGCTCTCCTGTGTATTCTTTTAACTGTACGAGAGCAGAAGTTTTGAAAATTTTTATTACAGGAAATGAGAGCTTCAGTAAAAATATTGCTTTGAAAAATACCGCAGAAAAGACAAGAAGTGTACTAATATGTATATATTAACTCCAAAAAGTGGATCGTCTATATGGTCTTTATTTGCAAAACCTAAATGTCTGACTTAGCAGGACTTGTTTTAACAAAAAATTAGTCCAGGAAAAAATGAAAAATATGTTACACATTTGCCAATACAACACCTATATTTTAAATAACAGTAATATACATGTACAATATTGTAATGATATAACTGGATGAAAATATCGCTGATCATTGTCAAACTCTGGATTTAACTGATTATACGTCCTTAACAGATGAAACGCATTTCACAGAAATAGATGCAGGCAAGGTGAAGTGAAGTGATATTCATGGCTTACTGTGAGAAAGTCACCATGAAAGTTAGGGTAAAAAAGTAAAGAACAAAAATTTAAATAGATTTCTGTTTATGAAAGTTCAGTATTATAGCAGTTGCGTGCATGTGCTGCAGAAAGACGGCAACAGCAACCTAACAGTAGAAAACACAGACGCTTGCACACACACTCACTCACCCAAACACACACGTGCCCATGCTCAAATGCATGTGCGTAGGTCCTCAGCTTGACTATACAAGCATACATTTTCTAGCTTTTGATGGGGCAACACCAGGAACGGGGTTCACCTCTCCTGTTTTTAGCTCTCTGCAAGGTAGCTGTAGCTACCTAAAGTCAGATGAGATGAAGCCCATCTAAGGTAACATCAGCTGAAAATTTTAATGAAAACTGTTTTCATCCTGAGTGTATTTAAGGCACTTCATTAAAAAATCTGAAGCCAAGCAAGACTGGAAAAAAAGGTAAAAATCCTTACATATGAAATCTGGAAATTTAAAAAAAAAAAAATCCTGAGTTTTGATAAATATTTTTATTATAATAAAATACCATGCCTATTCAAAACGTTTTTCATAAAATCATGTTATATGACATTTTTTTCTTGAAAAATTCATGCTTTAGTGCACGAAATATGTTAGTAAGTCTTTGGGGACATCTGTAACAAGTTAATAGGAAATGAAAAGCCAAAGAATGACCTGTCATGTATGTACAAAACGTGCATTGCTCCTGGCAACACACATCATGGTTACTACAGGCATCTTTATGTTTCTGTTTTCTCACAGGATCCTGCCCGTATTTTAATACCTTATAATTAATAACACTTCACTAAACTATTTACAGAAGCAGAAACTAATCACACATCTTCTTAAGCCCATGAATATGGAACGACAGAAGAACATATTTTAAAACAGTACGAAAACAAGTGTGCTACATAGTACTGTTCTCTAGAAGTACAATTTGTGAATTATTTTCTTTACAAAAATTTAAATCTAAATGAAAATAGAAGTTCAAATTCTCCCTCTGTTTTCCTTCATTATTTTTTTCCACCTGCTATTTCAAAGGGATGTTGCCCCAAGACAGTATTTGGATTGCAAAAACAGTTGTAAATTGTCGCAACAGCATCTCGAGTAAAGAACCATCAGGCTCTTGAATGCCCGCTGTTCAAATGGGATACAGTCAACTTGTTTTCAGTTAAAAATAGCTGGTTTCCAATACTAGCCATCGTTTGTATGTTTTTATTAGTATTAATTTTTGGATTCGGTGTGTTTTGCTCTCCTCTGCTGTCATTAAACACGAATAATGTGGAAACAGTGAAATGGACCGTACCCAAAGCGCTGCCAAATGCACTGAACACACAAAGTGGTTACAAAATGGTATTTATAGAGGCCTTGGGAGGTTTCTTCTAACAATAATAGGCAAAAACAGTCATCAGAGTGAAATGCACTTTCGACTTGACTGCATCTTTTAATATATTCATTAGCTACCTCTATAACACCCGACAAAAATGCTACTTTTTTACATTTAAACTTCTATTACAAAGTATTTCATGTTTTATTTAAAAAAAAACACAATAGTGATGGTGGTTAATCTGCTTTATAAAAGATAATATGTTGAGTTATATATAATAATGGCTTTGATCCAATTAACATTATATTATACTGCTTAGTAATTACTGTGACTTCAGTTCCTACCACTGTTCTAGTGAATACAAACAATAGCTTAGTGTACAGGAAGTGGGGATCATTTGGAAGTGCTGATTCAGAAGTATTCAAGTGCTAACAATGACTTGTTCTTTCTACACTTCTCTTCATGTTCCATAAATGACGATTTTATAAGTGTCCATGATTTTGAACATGACACACTTTTGGAGCAATTTTTTTTTTTTATGCTCTTTTTTTGTGCAAACAAAACCCTAAATTTTTCTAAACGTTACCATCTTGTTAAAAGTAATTGCCACTTTTACTTAAAAAGGCACCAGCATTAATGTGACAGAATATACCTTTTATGCTTGTTTTACGAAGAGCTGTACTTGTTACTGGAGCGGAAATTGTCATATCCGTGATCATTAGCTTTGAACTTTAAACAGGACTGCCTTTCCTCCAGGGACAACAGATCTTTGGATTGGCACCAGCAACACAAGCATGACTGTTAAAATAAAAGGAATAAACATTTTACATCATTTCACTTTGCCCATGTGGCAAAAAGCACCGAAACCGAAACGCTGCCCTTCCTCAGCGCTACAGTAAGAAACATCCAGTGTGCAAGCTGCCATTCCGGCATTACAGAGTAAGCCAAGCAACGGGGTTAAACTCTGTGTTGCTCAAATGGCCACTAACTTCTGCGATGCCCCATCAGCAACCAACCAGAGTGCTAGAGGGCAGGAAGAGTTATACTGAGTTATATATAATAATGGCCCACATTGTCTGCAATTCTAAATGGATCTCAGAATAAAATTACGACTCCTTGTTGTCCTTTCTCTGATAATCTTTCTTGGAAAAAAATGTATGCACAGTAATCCTTCTAAGCAAGATGCTGTTACTTACTCGATTTTTCTGGGGGGGAAAAGAAAACTAAGTAGGAGAATGATGAAAACCTACACACAGTTCAAACATTTACTAGATGTACTGCAGACCTTTTGCTGATGCTGCTGACTGGCCTCTGGGTGCTGGAAGGCCATCCGGGATCCCACACACCCATTTGTTTCCATGCTCAGGGTACTACGGATCGCTTAGGTGCTCTCAGCTCCAGTGACTTTCAGGGAGCCAGTGATGTAGATGGGGAAGACAAGATCGACGCTAAAGCATCTGCAACCTGTGCTGTCACAATTGTGTGGGAAATACCTGAACACTACTAGATGTAGAGCTGACTGGCTTCTGACAGAAAGATTTAGCCAGTAAGGAATTTACACAGCCAGGCAATAAGCCTAGCAGTGGCCAAAGTTTAAATACTTGGAAACAAAATAAAGATCTAAGAATTTGTGGTAGGCAATGTAAGAACCCTGACACAGCGCGTGAAGATGGTAGGGGACCACAAAAAAGCCCAAATCTGGACATTTTCCAAGCACAGATGAAGGCTGAAGGACTGAGGGACTGCAACCCACATGCGATCCAGAGCCTCAAATCCCATGTGGAGAATTAGTGTCCAGGACCATTCACTCAAACCAAGACAAAACCATGAGCAGGTCTATCTCATAAAATGTTGGCAGTTGGAAAGGGACGAGCGGATACTTGCACCCTCTGCCTTACAGAACTGCCTACTGATTTCAGCGCTCGGCCGGGATGGGGGGAACCCGGGGTCAGGGCTCTCGCCGTTGGGTTGCAGAGGATATGGCTACGTGAATGTCTGCAGTGCGGGCCAAGCCCGCTTTGTCAGTGCTCTTGAAGTGGCTGGGTGCCAGCTCCTGTCAGGAAGTGATGTAGCACTGATCAGCACGGTGCCGAAAAGGTTTATTGTACGCTCCTCGCTTTTCCTTTCTCTTTTTGTCCCTACGAATCCTTAATTCCTTTCGACGTAGCTTCAGCAGGAGAGGGAGAGAGAACACCTACCATAACCCAGTTAAAATTTAAAGTAACATTTAAGGACCATCTAAAACACTTTGTGCATGTTAAGGAATGAATTTTACTGCTGAAGTCATCTTATAACCAGAGGAGCAGCTCCCAGCAGCCTCTTACCTTAAAGCAGTTTTGGAATCTTTTGCTCACCAAATATAGAGCTATTGGATTGATGCAGGAATTCAGGGAAGCCATGTTAATACCAATGTAATCCATCACTAGAAAAAAGCTGTGTGGAAATTAAGGTAAGTGAGACACTTCGCATTTTCTCTGAAAAGGCTTCTTAGAGGTTTATGACTACAAAAACTGGACTCAGCTTCACTCAACCAAGACTAACTATTAAACGTAATAGTAAAGGGGCTTATATCGACAGGATTAACTAACGGAGGAACAATTGCGCTCAATAATAAAGTTTGAATCAAAGTTCATTCTCATGAAAGTAATTTCAGAAGATCCAACCACCTTCACTGGCGGGAGGAAACATTCACAAGGTTTTCTTCACAGATTTAATCCTAGCTGTTCTGTTGAAAGGGAAAACGGGGACAAAAATTCCCCCTCTGCCCTTGTAACACCTCAAGACAGGAGGACAGTTCCAAAAGGGATCAGGAGGAAGCCAGGGCAAACAGGGGGATTCCTCAGAGTTTTCCGATCCTGCTAGTGGAGTGAAACCAGAGTGTCCCAGATGAAGAAGCAGGGAGAATTCAGACACACAGAATAAGCTAGTTCATTAGGAAATCCAGATATGCTTACGGAGAATGTCAGCAGCACACAGGCATTTTATTTTCGCAGCCTCACCTTAGAAGTTCACATCTGTTGGGGTCCTTCTGATCATAAATAGTGAGTTTCAATATTCTGCTTAAGTGAAGTGGAAGCCAACACAAGGCAAAAACAAGTACCAGACAGAACACAGTTTTGGCCACCTCCCGTCTCTGAAAAAGAAAATTGGACAGAACAGTATTCTATCTTCTGTCTCTCTCTCGATTGTTTTTGTCTTCTAATATCCAAATGTTTAATAAACAAAATAAAAACCCTATCAAAATAGGAGTTAGGAGAACATCAAATACCTTATTTTCTGGGAACATGTACTTAATCTTTTCTGTTGGTTTAGATGACTTGCACTGATTCTTTGTATCTCTGATTTTAAAAAGTATGAGTAATAATATGAAAAATCAAGGACATGAAAACAGTCATTTATATTAAAATGAAGAACATACTTGTCTCCCCAATCACTTTCAAATACCAGCTTGTTTTCAGCTGCATTTTCTTGTGCTTTGATGTCAGGTCTTATTTTAAATGCCCCAAGAGATTTCAGTTACAGCTTTAACAAGGTAAGAAGAAAGGAGCACAAATATACATTACAGTACAAATCTAGATTAATTCTAGTGACGTATGATGTTTGTGTCTGGTGCACTACTAACTTGAAATGTATTTTGGAACGCGTTTTGTTCTGCTAACATATACTGCTAACCTCACTATAGCTCAGCATGAAATTGCTTCAAAACTATTAACAATTTTATAGCACCAGCTTCTAGATTACAGCATGACTTCAGTTTTCATTACAAAATATCCAGCTCTCATTATCGTAAAGAAGAAATGAAAACTGTAAAACCTGAAGGATTAACACAAAACAAGAAGAAAAAAGTTTTGCAATTGTCAGTTAAAACCTTAGGTTTCTGAGGGCTCAAATATACATATAAATGTATATATATGTGAGTTCAGCAGCACCACTGCTATGGAACTGCTCCTTACTAGTAGTCTTGAAGTTGTCATACGCAAACAGAATAATGATGTGGCAGTAAAGTCGGTAAAGGTAGTATTGTCATCCTCTTTACAGTCAGCAGAGTTCTCAGGGATACATTTTTACCTGTTTCAAGTGGTCATTTAAAGCAATCTGCATCCCACTTTTCTTTCGTAACATCTCACAGGTCATGAGAGTATAGAAAAGTGCCGTGATAGCCAGCGGCAAACAGAAGTAAAAGCTAAACAGCCACCAGTCTTTGGCTTGCTTGTAAAACTAGAAGGAAAACAAAAGCAAAAACACTGTTAGGAGTCGAATGCTGAGCATTTTGGAAAGCATGCTATAACTAACTGGTCAATCTGTCCTGAAAAGCATCTCTGTAAGGTGTACATTACAGATGAGAAAACAGGACAAGACAGTAAGATGCTAAAAGCCCACAAAAAGGCAAAAGTTTCTGAATGCTCTTCTTATACGCAACATACTTCAGAACTTCGTCAGTATTTCATTTGAACATTATATTCACCTACATTTCGCGTATACTTGTGTACATTACAACCCACACAACACTGAGAAGATCCAAGGAACTGTTCTGGAGGTTTTCTACACGTCAGTGTCTTACCATCATAAAGGATGTTTTCTGCGTGGGGTGAAGCAGGCAGATTCTGAGATCCTTTCCTCTGTACTCCATCGTAATCATGTCAAATGCAATAGCTTCTGGAACAGCCAATATCACCGATATAACCCAGATCAGTACAATTTCAACAGCGGTCCACTTTGGCACGCCAATTCCTTTAATGCGACTCCAAGAAGCAACTGCTCGGTACCTGAAGCAACAGCACACCGTTGCAAATTAAAAAGACGAGAAAACCCACTGGGTTTAACCGGCTTAAACTCGGCTGATTCATATTGTGTCGGCTGAGTAGAGAGGCAAACTTGAGCCAATGCCAATTTTGAAAAGAGTTTGATGAATAAATGCGTCTCACCTATCTATACTGAGGGCACACAAACTCAACACTGTGATGCCCACTGATGCCTTTTGAATGAAGGGCACTAATTTGCACATTTCCACGCCAAAGGGCCAGTCCTCTGCAAGCAGCTGTGAAAAAAAAAACCAACAATTAGAAATGAACCATTTTTAAAAAAATAATTCCCAAAGCTGAAACATGGACTTTTGTCTTGATTCTTTTTCATTTCCACCATGTAAAGCTTAGTCAAGCAGAACCTTTTTGCAAGAGACTCTCCAAGGTGTGTGTCCTAGAAACTAGGCAGTAGCCGCACAGTCACTCCCTGGCTGGGCAAGGGTATGCATAAAGGCTTAGTCCTGACTTCTTAAGCCCTGCAAACTCCACTCTTTTTGCTTCTAACTTCACCACCCAAGTATTTATAGTAAAAAAAGACTGAGCAGGTGAGGATTTCCCTCATCTTTGTATTGGCTTTATCTGCCTTGAGTGTTCATTGCTTTTCTTGTATGTTCCAAGTAACTCTCCATTTCCTAGAAACACAGGAAAATACTTGAGGCTGATCAGAACAGGGACAAAGACAAGTGCTGATCTGTGGTGGGGTTTATTTGAAGCTTGGCTCCATCAGCAGAGAAGTCAGGTGACACTGGAGAGAAATGTATCCCGTAGTTTTTAGCTGACTGTCTGATAATGAGTGAAGGGACCCACTGGATACTCAGGGAGCCTAAACAGCTCGATCTAAATGTTTCGCAGCAGGTGAAGACATATCAGACGAATCCCGCACTGAAGATTTTGTTGACCAGTTTTCCAGTGATTCTGTATGAGAATACCAGAAGGACTATCTGTATATTCGGCATACCTGTAAGTGCTATGGAATTAAGAAAACAGCACAATGAATTTTTGGTTGGTTTCATTGCACTTTGGGTCATACACTTTAATGGAAATCTTCTGTTGCACCCGCAGTGGTACATTTTAGTTCACTTAGGGGACAAAACTTACTGGACACAGAAAGAGCCTTCCTCACAGCTGATGCTATAAACTGTTCGCCTGCAGCTTCAGTTTAGAAACATTTAATCTTTGTACTCTGCTGTGAGCGGCTCTAATGACTCAAATACACCACAGCAGGAGCCAAATCTTCCAGTTCCTCATAAAAACAAGACCCTCCAGAACAGAGGTTATGCCAAGAAATAGTGGCAATCGTTGTATATAAAAGTAAACTTTCTGAGTTTCTGTCATCAGTTACATTATCTAAGCCCATCTCTGTTTTTCATAACTTTCTTCAAACGAGGCCTTTTGGATCTGTTGCATTTAGAGGACGGAATGATAACTACCCAAAAGAGATTGCAAAATCTTTCCCTTGGCTCAGGTTTCCTCAGACATCTCATTTAGCAAGGATGGAAGTAAAGAAGAAACAGATCATCATACTGTATGGATTCTGCTTGGGACCAAAATGATTGACAACAGCCACAGAGTTGCCTGCTCACCCTGGTTTGGTTCAGCAAAGTCCTTATGCACACATACATGTGTATGTAAGGAGAAACAGCTACATGGTCCACAACGGTTTTTGAAAAGCCCTGATATAATTTAAGTATCATTCTATTTCAACACAAAGGAAGTTCAGTACATTTCATGACTGTGTGCTTTTGGCAATGCCTATGAAGTGCCCACCAACACACGCCAGAAAACCTTTAAAAATCTGCTTTCGTCCTGTGCTGAAATGGAATCTTCAAAAGAACAGCAGTAGGAAAACCATAACACAGCCCAGCTTTGATCTATTTCTTCAATGATCTACTTAAGTAAGACAAAGAGTATGATGCTTCTGCAGAAATGAAACAGAAAAATAAATTCTAAGGGTTTTTGTTTCTTGAGAATTTTATCGAAAGTAATAAAGCAGAGGAAGTAGGGATGATGTTGTAATAACCATACAGTATCTTTTGCTTATGTGATATGGGAAAACAACTCAGTTTGTAATTAAAGTATTTTCAGTAAAGCCTCTCCCTGAGACTTATTTTGAGTCGCCGTAAGGGGGTGACAGTAGCAAACTACTAATAAAATTGCAACGTGAATAATTACAGGTGTTCTAAACCAACACTCTACAAAATCAAATGACACCTGGACTAATTTAATTTACATCAGTCAGGCAGTGAACCTCCAGCCTATCACACCTAGTTGCTATAGAGATCAAGGACTCGGTAGCAAGCACATTGTACATATTTTTATAGTATCTATTGTATATTGTACATGTACACAGTAAGCCAGAGATGAATCTTTTAAAAAGCACTTCAAAATGAAAATATTTTTTTCTTCATTTAACTAAAATTCAGAACTTTGGTCAAATTTCCGTTGGCAGATTCCGTTGACGACTTTTAGCTACGACCAGATGGTGCACGTGCAAGACACTCCCTGCCTCTTTTCCCTGAAATCACAATGGTTCAGCCACACATTGGAGATTTCCCTAAACTAATGCTTATCTCTCAGGTGCAGACAGGCACACGTGTGCTCCAAGCTAACTGGATTTGAGCCAGCTCCAGTTTGGGAGCCATATGGCTGGATTATAACAGGGTTGCACACGAGCGAACGCGGTTCGCTGAGAGAAAGGGTGCATTGGCTTGGGTTTAGCATAACATCAAAATGTTACTTGCATTCAGCCAGCTTACTTCAAGGGCAGAATGGACACACAGCTGTCTGCATTGGGTTGGAAAAACATGTTCTGTATCTCTTGCAGCTGATGTGTTGAGAAATTGGAACACTGTAATGCATGAGTCACAAGTCTGTCTATCATGGTATCGCAAGCCGTTAATGATATGTTATCATGGTATTGCAAGTGAATGATATGCCTTGCAGCAAAAGCTTGAAAACATTAAGAAAGCAGAAGGAAACAAGTAGAATGTCCTAATTGCTGAACTATGCCTCCTTGTTGTTTCTGTTTGTCCTCTGTATTGCCACTACTCAAAACACTGCCGTAAAGTACAGTGAAAATTCATTGGAAAGTATTCAGGAGCGTCACATTTGTGGACAAGATTATTCTTAGTGAAGTATAGATCTAGTCTCATGCAACTTTGTGTGGGTAAAATGATTTTGCTATGATTCATAATAGGTTATCTGTACAAAGAGTGCCATTTTACAAAAGACAAATGACTTAAAGCCATGAGATACTGCCAAGTGGCAGGAAAGAGAAAAATAATGTTGCATTTTCAGCAGCAAAATGCCAAGACAAGTCTGCCACTGGCTGTATTCCGAGTGACCTTTTCCAGTGTTTTATAGTCACTTATTTCATGCGGGCAAAGTCTTAACTGCTAAGTCACAGAAGTGTGTTGAAGATGAAATTAAATAGACAAAAGGAGGGGGAACACACTGCAAAATGAAGAGAAACCATACGTAAAAACCCCAACACATCTGATGCACTCTTAGCCAACACCTTGCCAGACCAGATACTGAGACAGATCTGAGCCTAAACTGATGTGAAAGCTGCACAGCTATGAAAGTAGCCCCAAGAGATATTGTGACTCAGACACACCTGGGAATTTCAATTCCTGCCCTGCTTCCTCTTGGTTATGTCAGAACAGAAAGACATTCTTAATCTGCGGCCGGAATACGCCAGCGTGCGAGAACCATACGCTGCCCTCCATAGCTCGGCTGCTGCGGCCACCAGCTAGAAGGCCACGGCTCCAACCCAATGCTGCTGGCTTTCCGCAGTCGGGCGCAAAGAAGTACCAAAGAGTGCACTTACTTAGGTCAGCGTCCTGGTCCTGAGCAATGAATGCCCGCGGAAACGCAGAGCAGGAGTTCGCACCTCCTCCTAGCTGTGCGTGCACAGCGAGTCCAGTTCACGGGACGATAGGACTCAACTTTCATCATTATAAATGGCAAAGCCACAGGGGAGATCAGACATGCAACTGTATACCTAATTCACAAGCAACGTATTTTTCAATATACCTGTGAAACAACTGGCAGATTTTCACCTGATGCTTTCAAGATGGGGAGGTCATGCACAGTACTTTTCAGTATTTCATCGGAGCATGCATTTTTCAAAACAGGAAATTTACCCAGGAAATTAAGCTTATGGTCAGGGATAAGTCATACAACATTACAAAACATCAATATTTTAATAGTAATTTTCAGGTCAGTGTGGGGATCTTCCCTCTAGACAAGAAAACATAATTCCCTCTTCCTAGTGAAGACAGTTTCACTGGTCTACCCAATAAACAGTGTAAATCTTCACGAGGCACACCATTAGTTTCTTTCCCTGTGTCTTTATTAGCAACTTCTGCTTAGAAAGCTTAATTAAAAAAAAAACCACAAAAACGAATTAAGATACAGTAATATCATACAGATATCTTGAAAATGACAGAAACCTCACACTGTCTTGTCAAAGTCAGAAGTTTCTGCGATCTCACAATCCCAGTGAAAGAACTGCGCCACAATTAAGTGCTAAGAAAGCCGTGCTGCTGTCAGATTGGGAAGCACAAACACAGGGCAGAAGCAAAAAAACAAATAAGAAGATGAAAACTTGTTTTGAAATTTGTCACAACCATCCTTTGAGTGAATGTATACATAATAAATGTATACATAATGAAAAAAAACCACTCTAAATTTACAAATCTATACTGACTTCATCTAACGCTTTTCAGTTTGGAGATCCGCCATAAAAATTACGTATGTGCACTTTCAACAACATAGAGACATTTCCACTACCTCATATGTCAGACTTCAGAGTAGATTGTTCCCATCTAACTAGAGAACAAAGTCACCTCCCATCGCCTGTAGAGTCTAGACACGTTCCTCCACTGGACAACTCAGGTTTTTCTTAAGTGCCTATAAGCCGCATTTGTTGACCGTAAAGGGTTGCTAAGCAAACTAGGCTTCTAACTAAATATGGTCAGAGATCAATAAACTTTGTGTAAGAAACTGAGATGAACTTTGCAAGACCTCATATAATTGGTTCAGATGTTGAAAGAAAGGAAATCATGCAGTTCTCCCAATAAAATGGCTGTTAGCTTCAACATCAGAAGGACCAACGCCCAAGAGTTGTAATATGGAAGAGTAACGATGTTTTCTAAAGACAAGCACCTTGACTTTTTAGGAAAGTTAGGAGAAGATTGGCTTTATCATGATGCATGCCCTACAAGTACTTGCATTACAACAGTTAGTAAGGTCATCACAAAGACATTTCCATGGAAACCCTGCCTTTTTCAGAGCACAGCTGGATTAACAAAGGGGCCAGTTTGCGTCTGCATGGGATACGCAGACCCTAATCTGGTCTTTCTTATCTCTCCAGTGCTTGACAATGCCACATAATATCAACTGTATTTTTTATGCAATCCCTAAAATACGTTACTGGGAAAAAATCATTGCCTACAAAGCTGACTTCGGCCTTTGATCACTGGCTTCAAGAAAGACCAGTTTTTCTTCCTCCCCCGGAAATTTTTTTCCTCCAGTCTTCCATTGTGCTCCGAGATAAAGGAATCTGTGACTGTATTTCCAGGCAGATATTCTTCCTCAGTCATTTGTGTCATTGCAAATTGATACTCAGAGTTCCGAAAGTCACACAAGAGTGTGCAGAGGACAGGTTGTTCCCCCTGTTAAAAATCCATTGGAACAGGAGAAAAATTGGATTTAATAGAAAAGAATAAATACTACAAAGTGAGAAAGATGTTGCCTATACACCAGAAGAGAAAGCATGTTATTATATTATTTGATTATGGCTTTTTAAAATCTATGTTCCTATCTCATTACACATATATGCATGAGAGACAGAACTAATATAAGTTTGGAATTTCCAGTCGTGATCTTGTTTCGGTGTCTTACACTGTAGGAGTTACCAACTTTACTGATTTGGGAAACTGAGCATGAGAAGCGTTCCAGAACTGCAGACCCACATTGTCAGGTGCACAAGCTGCTACTGTCTTGCCTTTCCAAAGATTAAGTGCAGGGAAAGACAAAAAACTCACTGACCAAACTGATGTACGGAAAATAGACTTCACACTTCTGACTCTTCTTCTCCTGACTCTATCCTTCTGCTCCTTATGTTCACACCTTTAATTGCTGTCTGCAGCCTCAAATGAACCAAGACGTGCTTGTTTACTCTGTTTGGTGAAGAAGGTGACCAGGCATAAGAAAACCTTCACATCTAATTAGTAGAATTTTGCAAAGTATCTGCACTGCCACAACATGACGTACTGCAGCATGATTGTCTCAGAATTTTCCCTACTTCCCGTTCTGCAGTTCTGAGGGTATGGCCAAAGACAGCCTGTTTACCAGGACCCTGAACGCCAAAAAGGTCTTCCAGGTTCTGCAAGCTGGAACTGAACACCTCTCCAGCCCTCATTTCATACCCTGTTTCCCAATGGTGTGACCGATTCCATTTTCCACTGAATGCATTGATCGATACTGAGATTTATCAAGCGCAGTGGACAGAGCAGCGTCTTACACACGGACTGCATTTGCCTCACAATCTAGACAGCACCTGCTCTTCTTCAGATACCCTCAATTTAAGTGATGTAAATTTTTATCTGTGTATTTTTTCAGCTACTTACATATTCAGTTACCTTAAATATTTGTCACAGGGGATATCTTTTGTGGTTATCACATTTAGTACCTAATAAAATGTCGCTCCTAGCGAAAATCCTGAGTTCTCTCTTATGGGTCTGTCTGGAAAGCATTCACAGACACTTTCACACTTTCTACTGCAAGTGGTGTTGAGTAAACTGCTGGCAGTTTATTAACATGAGACATTCTCTCACATTCTTTTTCACGTGGCTGTCTGACCGAGTATCTGGTAGCAATTCCGAAGATCTGTTTCATCCAGTTTAGAATTGTTTCAAATTGCAAGTTACAACCGTTAAGTATACTTGATTTACGAACCGAGCCTTTGCTAGCCTTTGTTTTTCCCATACTGCTGGCTGGAATTAAATGGGATGTAGAGCTGATAAAATGTTATCATCAACTCAGACCTCACTGAAATGCTTAATTTTGATTAAATAAACACAATGACTAAGGTTTGTTTGGTTTGTTTTAACTCACATTTACTCCTGTTTTAAAACAGCAGATATTTCACTCTCTATTGTGAGGGCTAATATAAATTTTTTATGGGCTCTTCATTAAGATGAGTAGCAGCGTGGGAGATTTAGCACCTGAGAGCTATTGCTTAGCTCCTAGGATTATCAACGGCACAATAAAATCTTGGGTTTGTAGCTGGTATAATATTTATCAGCTTGCAATCTGACCTCTTATTCCTCCCACTCCAACCTACTCATAATGATAGACTTGATGGCATTCAATCAAGATATGGACTGTGGTATATTGCTGCACGTTATCATTAATTTAATTTTGAAATAGTGTCACTGAGATTGCAAAGTCTTGTACGGAGCAGCTGTTACTGATGTAATCTTTTTGTATTTTCTGAGAACAGACAAAAAAATCTTTTTGTTTGGTATCTTTTTTTACAAAAATAGTTTTTTTAGAACAACTTAAGGTATTTTGTTTCATAAATTCCACTCTCACTCGGAAGATTAAATGCCTCTCACAAGAACTACAATAAATGCGTCGTATGGAAAATACGGTAACTCCAAATTGAAGAATTCTCGTGTAATCCAAATTATCCGGCTCATGAATTTAACACAGTTACGCTGTTCCCTGCATTGTGATACTACAGTACTTTAAAAGGACAGAGACACACGGTTCTCCCATTTCAGCAGCTTCTGGGACTAATCGCTACGGATACAGCAGACTGAATTCAAAACCCGTCCCTTTAACGTGGCTAAAAGTAACAAACCCCGGAGTTCACAAGCACGCATACGAAGTGAGGAGAAGGGATGGATGAAGGCTCTGGTGTTCCCTTTATGCAGCAACTGATGGGTGCGCGGGGACCCCGACTGTAAGCTCTCCAGGCAGAAGCTGCCTTGCCGCTTCCAGCATCCTCCCAGGAGCGCCGAGCGTCACCAGAGGCCGGGTTTAACCGCCCGGTGAATTCGCCAGGACAAACGGACTGCGCAAGCTGGGGGGACGGGGCAGAGGTTGCCCTCCTTCCCTGGCAAACCTTGCCACGCCGAAGGGCAGAGTGAGGAAAGTGCGAGAGCAGCAGCTGTGGCTCAGTCCCTCTCGGCCGAACACCGGCCGACGGGGAAAGGGTTCACAGCTCGGGAGAGCATCATCACGCCTCACACGTATAAAACTAACCCAAACCGCTCAGGTCAGGTTCAGGAGGATGGGGCCAAACTCTTTTCAGTGGTGCCCAGTGGCAGAACAAGGGGCAATGGGCACAAACTGAAGCAGAGGAAGTTCCAGCTGAACGTGAGGAGAACTTCTTCACTCTGAGGGTGATGGAGCACTGGAACAGGCTGCCCAGGGAGGTTGTGGAGTCTCCTTCTCTGGAGATATTCAAGACCCGCCTGGACAAGGTCCTG
>Ga0065711_1030440_pt1 | contig 32493 bp, 16 predicted proteins | sample Hoacrofraction12_FD_59098 | JGI IMG/M metagenome (GOLD analysis project Ga0065711, IMG submission 59098) | Hoatzin crop microbial communities from Cojedes, Venezuela - Epithelial fraction 12 v2 (version 2) | ecosystem: Host-associated > Birds > Digestive system > Esophagus > Crop | place...
ACGGGTGGTAACCATGGCTAGAGTATCTCCTGGAAGAGCGATGCCCACTACTTGAGTTGCCAGAAGGGGCGGCTGCACCCTGCCAGTCGCCTTCCCCGCTCGCCCTGCCCGCACAAACTGCTGCGCCGCTCCCGGGCTGCTGCGCCGCCATTTTCCTTGGTAGATCTTATAAGGCCAGTCATGTACAGAGGTTTAGTAATGAAATAGCTCATTTTTTTACATTTGCTCTTTCAGGTTGTCAGCGTGTGAAGCTGGGTCAGGCTTTCAGTCAAAGTCATAATTTTTTGGGAAGCACTATTCAAAGACACATGGGGGTAAGTACAATAACCTACTGAAAGGAGACTTCCCAATTTATTTATTTTAAGAGAGACAGAGAAGGTTCTTTTCTGATCCCAAATAAACAGATGACTTTTTGCTTTAATTATAATCACTGTGGAGAAGGCCTGGTACTTTTGCTGATGGCCTTTTAAGATTTCAAAAGCAACATTCTTTGCAACACTAGGCAGTTACCATGGTGCAGTGGACTTATTTTTAGCCAATAGCTGGAGAATTTAGCTAGCCAGAGAATGATGTAAATATATCTTGACAGAAAACTTGTCACATGGGATTTGTACAGAGATCTAGCTGGCACTTGTTTGCGTAAATATAAATATAAATTACTTCTATTTTATTAAAGTTTCGCTCTGTGATTGCCTGAAACTCGAGCGATGAACTTAAAAATAAATAAATAAATAATGCTATGTTACAAGGAATTTTCACCTCTGCTGGTAAGTGTAGAAGATACATATTGACAATTTTAGTACGCATCAAATGCTTCACAGATTATGGAATCTTGTTCCATACGGCACCCACACACTACAGTCTTTCAGGTCTAGTTCTCCAGCTGCATCTGTTTATAGGAGGTGTATAGGTCTACAATGCCTGCCAGTTGGTCCTGAACATATTTCATATCCCAGCTCCCACCACTGTGGCAAATGTAAACAAAGCCAGATTTAGAAGAGGATGAATGAATCCTGCAGCCTTTGCATCAACTGAGGCCAGAAGATAGAAACGAAGTGATACACTGCAACAGGAACCTTATGGAAATTCCTGACAGTTTTGCCATTCTCCCACAGATTTTACAATCTTTTTGAATAATCCTTCCTGTCATAATGACAGGGACAGTACATATGTATGCAAATGATGTCTAAGAAATGTCTTCTCTCTCCCCATGTGTGTACATATGTATACACACATACATATAAAATTACAATCATCTCTTAAATAGAACTTCTACTACAAGCCATATCCTAGGGAGTTGGACGATCCATGAAGTGTGACAACAAAACAAATAGGTACCATGTGTTCAACACAGTCATGGAAGAGGCATTTACAGGCACTCAGAGATCACAGTGGTATACCTGCGTGGATTCAGGTTATACCACGCATGAAGAAACTTTAGGTTCTTTGGAAGAGTATATGCACCTTCAATACTTATTGCATATATAAATTCCACAAATGCCAAGACTCTAATGTGATTTAGGTATGGTTTTGTCTAATACCTACATGGCCATGAGGCTGAGACCTACTAGTTTCTAGTTGACTGAGCATGGAAATAGCAGAACATGTTCATGAAGAATATTCATTAAGAAAAGCCTAATGTTAGACAGGAAGGTTATTCTTGGGGCTGGCCTTAAGCTAGCAAATCTGGCACCTAACCTCTCTGTAACTTAAAGAAGATCAATTAAAGATTTTTCTTTCTTTTGTCCTAAGGAATAAAACTTAACGACCTTCAGAGAACTGAAGAATTGCCTGAGAATTTACTAATTTTAACCCTTTGGTGACTAATCATCAACATTTAAACTTATGACTTCTACGAGCCTTCTAACCTGGAACTGCATTTCTGAATGAAATTTTCACACACTCATTTCGCATCATCCTCTGAGATGTCATATTGCCAAAAGTCTGATTTATTTAGTAAAAAACCCATAGGTAAATCATGGAACTCATGACAGATGTGAGTAGTACGAAGAAAATCCATTTTGCCTTAAGGTTCTGAATGCTCGAGTCCTAGTAACCTGGTGATAGTTTAGCCTCTATCCATAACTTTTATGAACTTATCTGTTAATTCATTGTCAGATATAGAATTTTGTCTGGTACATCACACAGTATGTTTCAGTGATAATCTTTGCTTTATTTTGAAAGTAACTTTTTTTCCTTTTTAAAAATTTGATGTCTACCATTTTAAAAATGCTGTGTTTGCAGGATATAACTTAGCTATGGAGGTAACCTTAAGTAACCAGATCTCACATAATCCAATTCCATGATGGTTTACTATCCACAATGTGCCCTATCAAGACTGACACATGCCTTTTTATATGTAGTGATGTGACACAAAACTACTGTAATTTCCTACTTGGCTGGAAATTCATCTTTATGAATATACTAACAAAAATATAATTGGGAAAAAAGCCCAAGACCAAACCCTCAAACAAATAAAACACCAAACTCTGTCTAAAAGATTTTATTCTCTGTCAATAGCTATCCACCTCATATTTTCAGGTCTTATCTCATACAAATTGCAAGCTATTGCTAATAATTAGTGCTAAGCTAGTCAGTAACTCCTGCAGAATTTTCCCAAATCATCTTATGTGCACAACTTGTGTTTACCAAAGTTGCGTGATCTGAAAGATATTGGGAGGATAATAAACTGAAACTGTAGCTAAATCATATATTGGCATCTATTGAACTATATGCATGTAAATCAAAGAAAGAAGAATGTAAGACTTTGAAATGCTGTTAAGCTTTGTAGCTGGAAAATGGCAGCCGAAAGGTGTGAGATTAAAAGAAATCAGAACAGGATGATTAGTGGTAGGAAACCAAAACTTTAAGTACCCAATTTATATTGTCTGTGCAAGGTTGCACATCAATACTGGGTTGCACTGCACATCAAAACCCGGGCTACGCTTAAAACACAAGCCGTAGCTCTCCTGCTTGCAGCTGGGGTGCTATTCAGACATCCATTCTCATTAACCGTGAAGATATCTAAATAACATTTTTGTCACAGTGATGTAGCCATGACGTAAAAAATACTGTAATCTTTCTGTGAGGAATTTTAGTGCTTTGTTATGCTGGCTGAATGTAAGTGGTTATAAAATATTTTAAGAAGTCATTAAGTTTGTCAGCCTGGAATTCAAATTTTGTTTCTAAACATTTTAATTCAAATCCAAGAAAGTGAAATGTTTTTGGCTTTAGGTCTACTTAATAAGCTGATAGAACTCTTAACACTGTACACGTGTCAAAGATAATATTTTTTCTTTTATACTTATTCTTTCGTATAAAATAGGTATTTTTCATTAAAATGGTAAATTCTCTCCTAAATATTTATTCTGGAAAAAAATATTGAGGATTCCCTTTTAATTTTAAAGATTAATTCTCTTTTGAAAACATTTGGAGACTTTCAGATTTTCATTGTACTTTTTCAGTAAAGCCAGACATTTTTGTTATATCAGATGCATTTTTGTGTTTATTAAAACTGAACTTATTTTAAGAAAATATTCATTCTTCTTACAAAAAAAGAAATTTTTTATCATTTCTACTTCTGGATCTCAACATTATTTTTTGCAATAAGACTTTTCAATTTCTATGCTAACATGGAAATGAGAACAGAATTTTCTTGGATATTATTTGGCAAAAATTGATGAAAGAATTACTGGATAGTGTGTGGGAAATACAGAGGAGAAAAAGGAGAAGAAAATAAGGAAAACCATCAAATAAAAGTGACAGAAGAGATTATAAAAGAAGAAAAATAATTTTTTCGTTTCCTGAGGAAAAAAACAAACAATAATAATAAGGCATTGTTGTCTTGGATGAAGATTTCTGTATAGAAATGCATTGGAAATGGGTGAAATATAAAATCTGCACAAGATTTTTGGAAGAAGTTCACAAAATCATTAACCATGCACTAGCAATTCACCAACAACAAATGAGCCCAAGACAGTAAATATAATTTTGGTGTTGAATTATTTGACTAGTTAGATTCAATAAATCTTTAAATCAGACCTTCCTTCTGAGGTATCTTTTATTTTGTGCTTTCACAAGCATGTAGCTTTATTGATTGTATCTTCTTCACTGCCATATGTTAAATTGCAAGCAATAAAATTGAAACATTAAATCACATTCCTTTCCTTTCATGTGTCACTTACCTATTGGGAACATATGTTACATTGGCACAATAAAACTTGCCCTGGAGGCCTAGTCTGTGTACACAGTGCTGTGAAGATGGAGGCATATAAAAATGTCCTTGTGTCCTAACTGAAGATTAAGCTTCAATAAAGTAATATTATAAATATTTCAGACATAAAATATGACTCGTAATGATGTAATAACAAATTCTCTGGAGTCTGTGGCCGTAAAAGGAACTCGGAAGCATATCTGCAGTGTGTGTCTTCCAGCAGAGTTTACTTCACCCACGATGTAGGCCACAATATTTTTCTGCAAGGGTTTAACTCAAAGACTGTTTCCACTCTGTTGATTTTTTTTCCAGGTTAACCTAGCATGCATTTATTCTTTATATAACACCTTTTTTGTCTATTCATCCAACACAACTGGGAGCTATACAAAGAAAATGAATATTAAATTCATTATATTTTAAAATAAGTTTAACAGCAAGGAAAATTAAGTATTCTATACAGTAAGAAATAAAACACCCTGCATTTATTTTGAGTTATACCTCTGTACTTTTGAAGAGACAAGAAACTGGTTTCACTCTTTTTTCCCTTTTCGAAAGGCATAACATTTTATAACTGCCATTTCTATTTTTCCAAAGACCCAGTTCTGACCCGTTACAACTGCAGAATCAGAATTCTGGAGTATGTCTTCTAAAACATTGAATCATGTCTTTGGTAGAACCAGAATGATTGGTGCTCTCAAAGGCAGGCTGTTGAACTACATAAACAATCCTGATTCAGTCACTCCTTAAAACTCCTACCTTTATAAAGAACTAACATAGTCAAAGTTTAGATTGGTCAAAGTTTTGTTCCTAACTCATAAGCACCAGATGATCCTCATACTAAAGTCCCTAAACGTTGATTATAAATTTATAATATACAAACAATATAAAAGTTTACTGAAAGGAAATGAAAAGTTATTAATTTTGTTTTTAGCAGCATACATAATTTGGAAAGTTTTGCTCATCTTATTTCTTCCCTCTTGGTCTGACATTGGCAGCGATTGTCCAGTAGCAAACCAAAGCATGGCACAGCAGTTTGAAGAAAGTAAAGCAAAAGGTTTTTAATAGCTGAATGATGAGTTAGTTCAAGCTAGGGAGTATATAATTGTCAAAACCACACTGGAACTAACTTACCTATTCTTCCTAAAAGTGCCATGGGGTCTTAATTTCACAACTGGTCCATGGGACATTACAGTTTATTGTTTCTTTCATTGCAAAAGACTGTGAAATACTGAGATGGAAAGTAACTTCAGTTTCATTTCAAAAAAAAAGAACAAAGTTTAACTGATATTTGTTAGAGCATGAATCCAACAAAACAGCTAGAGTTTAAATGAAAAAGACTTCGATTTACATTATAAAAATGAATTTTTTAGTGTTGTCTGGGAGAGAAGTAAGGTTCCTTCGTCTGCTCCAGGATAATAGCACTACAGTCTGACTATACTGCTCTATCTCATCCAATTCTTTTTCTTCTGACTATAGTCCTTACAAATGAGTTTTTCAGTAAAAAATCAAAACAATGTCTAACTTAATGAGCATTATAGAACACAGAGAAAAGCTGTCAGTTCATCCAATTCTTATTATTTAATCATGAAAAGTCTGATTCTGAGACACTATCCATTGCTTTTTATTCTCAAGCCCAGGAGGAAGCAAATCAATTGCAAATGCAAAATTTGTCAAAGGCTTTGGACACAACCCTTGAAGTACAGAAGTACAGCCCATGCTAAATGGCTGTGCTCCATAAAAACTACAATGGGGGTAGTGGGAAGGAGTCTTCAGTCCTGGCCAGAAAAACTGCTTATGCAGCTGGGTCACAGATGCAAATCAGAGGAAGGGGTACAGCAGTGACTGCAGGCATTTTCCTTCAAAAGATTTGATCACAGAATCACAGAATCACAGAATGTTTGGGGTTGGAAGTGACCTCCGTGGGTCATCTAGTCCGACCCTCCTGCCTAAGCAGGGTCACCTAAAGCAGGCTGCACAGGACCGCGTCCAGGCGGGTCTTGAATATCTCCAGAGAAGGAGAAACCACAACCTCCCTGGGCAGCCTGTTCCAGTGCTCCTTCACCCTCAGAGGGAAGAAGTCCTTCCTTATGTTCAGACGGAACTTCCTCTGCTTCAGTTTGTGCCCGTTGACCCTTGTCCTGTCACTGGGCACCACTGAAAGGAGCCTGGCCCCATCCTCCTGACACCCACCCTTCAGATATTTATAAGCATTTATTAGGTCCCCTTGCAGCTTTCTCTTCTTCAGGCTAAACAAACACAGCTCCCTCAGCCTTTCTTCATAGGACAGATGCTCCAGTCCCCTCATCATCCTCATAGCCCTCCTCTGGACTCTCTCCAGTAGCTCCTCATCTTTCTTGAACTGGGGAGCCCATATATCTGTACAGCTTTTCAATACTTTACACATATTCATGGACTAAAAATATCAGTACCAAACAGGCAAGAAGTAACAATCTTGTATAACATATAAGAAGTCTTATAGTTGTTGTTGCGCTCTTTGTGCCACCAACTTGCAGCTCTTCAGTGAATGCATCAGTCCCATGCATACGTATTTTACGGTAGGATATAGCTCTTCAAATTTTAACCATTTGAAGTCTGTTATTTAAGTCTGAGCTAGTTACCCTTGCTCTACAACAAAGAAATGTCTTTCAGAGACATAGATGCCTACTTTAGAAAAAGAAAAATCAGTGTTTTGATGTGCCTATTTCTTTTTGTTGGTATAAAGGGAGTTTAGGTGATGTGATCAGAAATTAACTTCTTTTAGCCTCTTAAAATCCTTTTCCTAGTTATCTTTTGTTATTCCTGTAGAGTTGAACTCCACAGACCTTAAGCATTCTCAAGACAGTCCCTTTCTAGGCAACTCATATCCCTGTTTGCAAGGGGTTAACCGGGCTGTCAGGTACTACTCGTTGAACAAGCATGGTGGAATCTGGCTCTCTGCCCAAGCATATTGAATGAGGTTGGCTAAGAATGCTTGATTTACTGTGAACAAATAGTTATAGCAAAATTTGAACCAGATAAATAGATCATTCATGTAACAGTCATCCACTACTACCACCCCCTGCTACTATGACATTATGAATACAGAGTATCATTATGGAACTGGAATTGTGAAGCTTAACTGTATTGCACATTCTGTGCATGGCTACACAGGGTTATCTCAGTTCTGTGAGTATAATTCCACAAGGTGCACTCTTGTAGAACCATGAGAAAAGAAATTATGTTTGTGTAACTGTCTTTGTATTGCTTATCTTGAAAACATAACAAGGCAAAGACAACATTTCTAACACAAATATAGTGTCTTTAGATCTGTGGCTTTGTATATAGGAAAAACAATGCATATGGTTGCATTTAAATCATAGCTAGGTAAGTAAGCGTGATCTACCATCAAAAAAGCAGATTAAACTGGTCTGCACTGAGATTTCTGCTGTTAAAACTAAGCTATCTTTAACCAAGGGAGTTCACCTAACTTATACTGGACATCTTTATACCTACACACACACACATACAGAAACACACATATATGTGCTTATATAGCCTATGGTTATTCTTGCACAAAAGCTATGTCAAAGCTATAACAATAAGAGCCTCCAACATTTTGAAAGTACTTGGAGTTGGTTTATGCTTTGAAGTAGATCTGCATAGACAGTTCCTTTGCAGTGAACTCACTAAAGGAGTCTCAAAGACTTTTAACCTGAAGAAAGCCAGATTTAATTAGAGTACACATTAGGATAGCTCCATAAATACAGCTCATCATAACTCAGTCAAACACAATAGAAAAGGGTTTATATACAACTCTCAACTGTGTCTCTGCAGGGATGCTCTTAGCTTCTAGCCAGCTCAGTAGCTTTGAGCTGCAGCAAAATTGGCACAGCTCTTTGTGGCCTTGGGGAGGTTTCTTTCCTCATTTAAGATGCCTGGTTGTCTCTGTCTCCTGCTTCTCTCAGCAAGCTCTCCCACTTAGTTGTGCTGGACTTTTCTACTCTTTGCTGGCCAACTTTCAGTTTCTGAAAACATGTCTCCTCTGAATGAACTAAATAATTTCCAAGGAAGGAATAATTTTTCTACCCAGGGAGCTTCATCTGACACAGTAATTTTTCTTAAGAGAACATATCACATGAATAAAAAAGAGTAGAAATATTAGCGTATATATAAAAATAGTAATATTCTTTACTTAGCAGTGATATTATTTACTGACCCGAAGCATGAAAGACAATATAGAAGGAAAGTTTGTGGAACTCAGTGCAACACAGAAAGTGATCAAGACAGACAATCAAATCTATGTCAAAGGCTGCTTCACTGATGCAGTTTATTTTGATGCAAAGTTTGGCTAAAGGGCCTATGTAGGAAATAGTCCCTTTCTCATAACTATCCAGCTTGCAAAGTGCATCACAGGAAGAGAGATTCCTCAAAGAAGTCCAACAGATGAAACCTAATAATCAAGACTTGGCATGCTGAGAAATCACTTCAGATGAGACAACAAGAAACATTAAATCCAAAGTAGCTCTGAATTACTTTTATTCTTTAGGGAACTGGCACCAACCCAAGAGGAGCTTTAGTCCACCCAGGTTTCGGAGTCTGGAAAAAAACAAACTTTAGGTCTTAACCTCTCTTCCTTATGAGAAGATGTTTTGGACTTCCGTTGTTTCGTTAAATTATATTTTGGTTTAGACTGGAATAGTAGTGGTAATATGTACTCTATTGCTTCCAGGGGATTTAATAATATTTTTTTTACTAAATGTTATATATGTCAATACTCCTGAAAATAGGCTGCACAATGAAATTACATCCTAAGCCTCTGGCTGCTTGAGCTGGGCCGCTTGGGGCAGTAGGTATATAGGGATATTTTCTGCTCAAACAAGGAAAGCTGCAGTAAGTATTTATAGATAGAGAATTAATAGCACAACTTGGACCTCTCTATCCAACTTGAAGTCATATGTGATGACAGTTTCTAAAATGTGTTTTCTAATTACTCTTAGCAAGTCACTGAAAACCAGTTAGGTGAATGTAAAATAGATTCCTCAAAATAAAGCCAAATCACTACAAATAAAAATCTATGAAATATGTATTTTATTGAGACAAAACCACAATACCTAAGATAAATAACTTTTTAACCTTTTCTTGCTAATCCTTGCAACCAATTAACTTCTGAACAGAGGAAATTTCTGGAAAATGTCTGTCCCCTAGCAATGCTTATTACTATTGAATTTAACACTCCTGTTGCAGATTTATCTCCCCTTTGTTAGTCTGGTAAAAAATCAGAAGAGCTTGACTGAAGTAATACTTTCAAAAAAACCCCTCTTCCAGTATGCAGGTATAAGGAAGCTGTTTGACAATATTTCATGACAGACATCCTACGAACAATCATTTTAACTTGATTAAAGTAAAAAAATTCTGACCTTAAACTAATTGCTATTTATATAATTTCTTGTCTACAAAATTAATGACATGAACTTTTTTGACAACTCTTTACTTTCTGGAAAAGCAGAAAACCTTTCTGTTTTAGTTACGGCATTGGTGAGAACAATTCATTTTCTGCTCCACAGTTTACAGCTCGAATATTTGTTTGCACATTGCATTTGCCTATTCAAATCACAGTGACAAGTAACTAAGTGAGCCAACTATCAAGACAGTTAAAGTGTCAAAAACAGAGTGATAAAATGTACTTTAAATATTGGTAAACCTATTCCCAGAATGTTATAATGAAAGTGGATTGAGACAAGCTAAGATGAAAACCATACCTTTTGTGTGGAGTTTTGTTTTCCAAAAATCCTCCAGCTTTTTATGTAAAACTACTCTTCAACACTTTTTGTCTTTTCTCAAAGGTGCTTAGAATTTCTTGAGAGGAAAAAACCCACAAACCAAACCCTGAAAGAAATCGGCCCACTTCCTTCATATCTTTTGTTCACACTTACCTTGTAGCTCGGGTGTTTTGCAGCAGGGCCAAGGTGTGAAATTTGCCTTTTGTCCTGTTTCACCCAGTTAGCAAAGCAAACCATCCTAGGGAATGCTCCAAGAGACTAAACCTCCATTTCTCAAAAAGTAAATCTGTTTAATATTAATAGCCTACAATTGCCACCCTTGTAGGAGGGTCCTGAAACTGCTTTTCCCATCTAACATTCCATCATGCCATCTCAGAAATGTAATACCTAAGTCCCATTTAGAGACATATTTCCAAGTACCCCCCACATTCACAGTATTTTCTTGGGGGCTGAATTTATGCTTGAGATCTCTGCATATTTGCATGTCCAAGAAAAGGACATGAAATGCCATGCCTCTCAGTTACTAAAAATATATATGATCCCTTTGGAAAATATTGCAAAAATTTGAAACTGTAAATAGCTTTTCAAGCTGCAGAAATATCAGATCGATATGCTTAAAGGTGCTATATATACATGTGTACCAGATACACTGGGCTACAGAAAACATTATTTCTTTTTGTTACCTAATGCTTAGAGTCCACATGGCAGGCTAGTGGTAAAAACAAATCTATTTACTGAAGGCCATTCACAAACTCATGAGCAGTGTAACATTTTACTGAGATAAAATAAAGGAAACAAGAACATGAGTGTTTAATATGCTCAAACTAATGGCAGCAAAACTTTAAATATATGAAAGCTCTTAACCACCTTGTTTTCACAACACAAAGCTCAGGGTGGAATTATTGTTCTGATTCTCCTGTAACACTGCCATGATTAAAAGAAGGTTTTCCAAAATAAATATAATCAAAACAATCCTAGGCAGTTGTGTATACCTGAAACAATCTGCAGGACAAGGCACAGAGATGAACAAATGGCTTAGATATACACTTTATAACCCTTCAGGATATTGTCTGCCAAACTTAAGGGGAAGAAGTAACAAACAATATTTCTTTACATAGTTTGGAAAATATTCAGTACCAGCCATCATTATCTCATACTAGTAGATCTGCACTTGTTTTTCAAATCAGATGGTTATTATGTGATTATCTATTCTGGTATGATTGCTGTATTTCATGGTCCAAGTTTTGATTATAGCCTGTGGGTATTCTTCCAATGTGAATTGATTGACTGTGTAGGTCATTAGTTCTAATAATAATAAATGTGCAAGGCAAACTAAAACCAAGTGGATAATTGCAACAATTAGCAAAACAGTTTAATGAAAAGTATAATTACAACACCGAGAAGTATCTTCACAAGTAAATTTGAAGACTTATTTGTCCACAGCTTAGTGATCAGCATCTGGGATCATCTTGAAGAGTTCATTCTTTTGATCTAAGCCTTGGATTCACCTCATGAAAATGTAGCTGTCTACAAACCCAGTACCTGGTTTTAGCTACATGTCTGTAGTCTCACTGTGCATAATGCATAAAAGTAGGGTCATTTCCCCCTCTCTTTTAGGACTGAATGAACTCTGCCTATTTAAGAGCTGATGACAAAAAAAAGTAGCTTGCTTCAGTATGAATTATCAGGATGAGTTTATTTACGGTGATCAACAATTTAGTGTTTCGGCATTGATAATTTATACTGTATCAAGAGTATCTGACGCACTTTTTAAGATTTTAGCTACTCAAGCTTTTTACATTGTCAAAGAAAACTTTGGGATGCAAAAGATATAGGCTTCAGATATACCAGCACAATGTTCTGGAGGCTTTCATTTAAGTAACGTATATTAAGCTTCTTTCAGAAATCAGTAAATTTATGAAATAATATTCTGGAGTTTATGACTGTATCTCTACTACTAACGATGAGTCACAATTTCTTCTGGCATAATCTGGCACATCTCCTTTGGAATGAGTGAGTCCATGCCGTTTTATTATAACCAGGAACCGAACTGAACTCCTTGTACCAGCTTTTGCTTGTTGATATTTGGTGAAATAATATTAAGGTTTTGATTTTGAGTTGAGCCCTCAAGGCTGCACCAAATAGTCTGGCAATTTTGCATGCCAAAACTGCAGTCTGTTGGTGTGTAGAACAAATGAGCACATGATACACAGAGGATCTGGAAACAGAAAGCAATCACTGCCTGAGCTATTTCACCCTCCACATGTGGTGTAACTTTACTCAAGAAAAATATTTTCTTCAATTATGTTGTTTTTTCTTTTCTTTTCTTTCTGCTATCTAGAGATTTTACGGTTTATTTGGGACATAGCTATTTCGAAAATGTTGTTTTAGTTAATTTTTTGATAAAGTGCCCAGAAGCTTTTGCTCTGAAGGAAGAAAGATTCAGAGTGTAAAAATTTTAGTACTTAAATTTAAGTTTCAGTCTTACAAACATTTGAAAACTTGCTCATTTCAGAGGTAGTCAGCCTAAAGATTTTGAACTATGAATATTTTTCAAGCATATGGTATGAACAGATGACACAGAATAGAATAATAGGAGTTTGTAAGCGCAGACTAGAATTATCACGGCTGAATTCTCAGATTATCCAGCTACTGAATGCAAGAAACTACTATAGCTCATTTTGCAATGTGCAGTTACTCTATAGAATTACTATAATGGGGGTTAATAATTTACATTTTAAATATTATGACTATGTATTCACAGTTAGTGGTGGTTAAAATCAGTTCATGTAATAAAGAGTAAGAACAATTATTTGATTGAAATTGCTGCTTTACTTAATAGTTTACCACTAATTTTAATGGAGTAATTAATAATTTCATATTATCCAGGCCTCAAAAAATAAAACATTTTCATCCAAGGAATTCACTCTGCAAATTAAGTACATTATATAAATTTTATGGAGATGTCCTTAATTGGTCATATTAAAACTGATTTCCAAAGAATAAGGGAATAATTTTCCTCAATTTTTCTTCTTCAGTAATTTTCATGCCAAAGTTGATTCAGAAAAGAACATCTTTTTACACTGAAATGCATGGTAAAGGAATAACTTTTAAAATGGGAGAAAATGTAGCATATAGAGGAAGACGACAGAAAGCTGAAAGGTATCTTGGAAAAGACAGAAAAAATGATAGGAAAGAAGGATGAAATAAAGCAGAGCGAATTAAATCCAATTTCTGAGTACAGTTTGAGCACTGGAACTAGAAATGAATGTTATACAATAGATATGAAAGAAGAAACAAATGAGAGTGTGGATAGGTTACTACTGCGCTTTGTAAATCAACTAGTGATTCCTACCTTTTAGAAAGGAAAAAGACTCTAGGAAGAAGTAATCCAAAGATGATCAGGCATGATCCCATTTTTCAACAGAATTGCTGGAGAAATTACGTTTTATTAGATTTCAAGACTAGAAGAGACCACTATTGTTATCCAGTTTAACTCTCATAATCTAAACCAGAGAATTTAGCCAATAATTGTGCAGCGTGCACATAATTTTTGATTGAACCGGTACATCTTTTTCAGCGAGATATCCTAAAAGACTCAACATGCTGAAGACTTATACCCAAATTATTCAAGTCACTAATAAACCACCCTATTAAGCTGTTAAACTGTTTTTCTTACAATTTCAGCCCTTGGATCTAGTTACATTTCCCACTGGATCAAAGGTCCCCCTGCAATTTTAGCAATGTCACGGACTAGTAATATTTGATTATGACCTCGATATAAGAGAAAATGCACCAGGACACTAAAAAAAGGACAGTGTGGAACAGCAGATTTAGGCAAATAGAATGACTAGGAAAGAACTGAGAGGAAATATGTGATGTCAGTTTTATGAAATTAATTCTCATCACAGGAGAAACATGGCAAAAAAAATCACATTTTTACCAGATGCATGAAAAGCAAAACATATGGCTTGTTTGTCTCACATTTTTTGCATATTTCTTCTTCGTTGACAGACAGGTTTTGGAAGATGGAAAATGCCTTTCATTTCAGTGAAATGTCCATATACTTTTTATCATTCTTATTACTATTTTGCCAGCTTGAAAAGGACTGTTTCAAACCATTAAACATGATTCCAAAGAAAATTAAAGCCAGGAATACATTGGAAAAATTCAAGAACAAGCCAGAAATTTTAATGAAGTCCTGCAATTTTATAAAAGATATCATTTTGGGGCAGACAAATTTTTTCCAGATTCCTGGGGAGGCAGTTTCAGCAATGGAAGAAAACAGTACTTATGTATCCTTTTATTTTTCGGGATAGAGGACAATCTGTACAGACTTTGTTGTTATTTTTTAACTACTTTTAACCTGTCACTGAAAGAGAAATCCCATTCCTTTTGAAGACAGTGAACAAAACAGATTCAAGTAAGTAGCTAGTAGCTTCTGGTTTTTTAAGTTTTTATTTAATAAAGTAAAAGGAAAAAAACAAACCCATATTGCTGCCTTACTATTCCGCAATATATTCAGAAATTAATAAAATTAATGTTGATTAAGAAGCTGAATTAAAGTCCTGACCCACCTTACCTACAGCAAAAAAAATTTCTAATTTTTCTGCACCCATGAATGTGACAGTGCCTAAATGTAGATGCCTGGTCCTGAGAACAGATTTCACAGATGGGGTCCCAAGATTGTCTCAGTCAAAGCAGGCAGTTTGGCAGCTGTGAATTGGCTCTGCAATACACAGGACATTCGGCAATAAGACATTGAGAAGTAGTGAAGGAATCTGCCCTCTTCTAGGCCTGCAGTATGTCTGTCCCTTGAGCAGAAGCATTTGGCCTTGTTTCATAAATGTTAACCCTGCATCTGGATGTCCTGGGAACAGGTCGTCAGGACATCTAAAGCGTCTCCAAGCTCAAAGTGGTGCATCTATTCTGCATCTCCTTTTGGACTTCTAGCATAGATATACGAGCACATACTTATCTTCTTCCAAAAACCTTTCATCTCAAGGAAATCTTGTTCACAGAACAGAGTCCTTGGTTTACCTCTCCATTTTATCAGGATCTGGGTACTGGAAGCAAGGAATGTAGATGTGACACTTTCCACAGAGAAATAGTTAAAGAGAGAATTTATGAATGTTAATGTCATGGCCCACTCTTTCCTTTTTTCTTTTTTCTAATTTGTTTCTCTGTGTTGCCATTTTTAAAACGTAGATTTTTTTTACAGTTGTGTGAAACCGCAACTCTCAAAACTATGACAACATTTATGAGTAACTGCTACTGTGCTGATAGTTTAGCTCATAGCTTAGCATCCAAGTTTAGCTCAACATGTCTTCAACAATGAACTCAAAGTGATGACACTAATGATTTTTTTATGAAGCAGAGAAGATAAATTATAATTAGTAATTAATTTCCAATATATAAGTTGACAGTCAAAGCAAAGGAATTATTATGGACTAAAAATCAAATGAACTACCCAATTTGTGTAACAAGGACAGAATTAGGCTATACATCAGGAAGGTATTTAAACAGGCATCTAACAGAAGTAAAGAGATACCCACTGAAATACATTGTTTAAAAACAGGAGTAAAGAGGAGTCAGTAGATAAAATAGCAAACGATAAGACTATTCATATTTATAAGTATTTAAATACCTTTGGGGTAACTAAGGATATGTTTTGCATGAAGGACTAACACAAAATTCAACTCATGGATATGCTTTCAGCCAAGTATTTTAATGGTATGCAACAACTATAACAAGAATCTGTCTGAGAACAAGTTACGTAAAAATTGAGTAAGGGTCCTGAGATATGTGCCTTTGTAGGATACCTTTATAAATCACTTCTGCAGAACTGAGGAGTCAGCTTCCTGCTATGCACAGCTGCTTGCCCAGAGAACTTCAAATAAAAAAAAATGTACAGAAAAAAACTAATGTGGAAAAACACGATACAGCTGAAAAATTAGACAAGCACAATTTGTACTGGATCATTAGTCATGTATTGGCAAGTCCTGATAATCAGGGGTGTCACCAGCCCAGAAGTCATTTGGCATTCTGATTTAGCCCGTAAATATCTAGCCACATGCTAAATAAAACAGTCATTCTTTGCCCATGTAATTTTAGTATAAGATTCTTTATCTATTTAGAAACTCCCATGAATGTTTTGCATTTTCAGCATGCAGAACAACTGGAGAAGTAAGCCCTGAACTAAGCCGGTTATAAACTACTCTGTTCTTAAAAAATGGTTTATCTATGGGCAGTAGGCTATCCTGTGACAGTTGATTGCACTTTGTTGAGCTGAGTGAAGAAAAAAGCGGGTGAGATCCAGAAAGATAATGGTGACTAAACTGAAGTTAATTGGGTTGCAGTAAAGCTTAGCATCGATAAAAAAATCTTCCACAAATAGAATAGAGTCATGGAGCTTTGGTTAAAATAAGTGTCCACTTCAGAGAATGCCCCAGAAAAAACCTGCCCCTTGAAAGTGGACAGAAATTGTACGTTTAGAGTGAGCAAAGCAGCTTTACAAACGGGGCAGATAATCAAACAGTTAAATGCTGTTCAAGCAGTTAAATGCATTTTGGACTTCAGGAATTTCCAGAATGTTGAACTGAAATTAATAACGTTTACTCGAATGCTCTTACACGGAAGATGAGCAAGGAGTGCTTCATCCATTCACAAAGCAAATAAATGAAGTTTTCATCATTTCTCCAGATGCATTAGATTAAAAGAAGATCAAGCTGAGGAGGCTGTTTCAGACAGCTAAAAGCAAATACTCCATTAAAAGTAGATTAACAATGAAAGCACAATTGTTCTACACATTTTTCTTGAAGATTTTAATGTCACCTACTAGGGTGCAAAATACAGATGATGACTGGAAATTCTAGGTCAGAGACTAAAGGTGAATTCAAGGTGAGAAGTGTCTTAAAAATAGCAAGAGAGAAAGAAACACTGAGTATATCCGGCCAGGAAATCTATGAGACAAATTGGTATGGTGGCATACTTTATGCTTTTCCTTTAGGGATAGTGTACTTTTTAGTAAATAGAAGATATCAATGCAAGATCAGCAATGAGAAGAATAGTGTGTTTTTTTTCCTGTGAGCGGAATTCAGCAATATCTACAGGGAAATGCAAGAGTCTAGCTTATATTTACTATAAGACAGGCAGGGAATTGCATTCAAAGTTGAAAACGGGGAGAACATGTTAGCAGAGGTTCATGACTGTTGCATAGCCAGAGAGAGCTGATAGGTTTTCTAGCATTTGCATTCTTTAAAAACTGTTCTAGATTAATAGGTTTCTATTGACAAGAGTTGACATTCCTAGATATTTATTAGTTTTCCCTCAAATATTTAGGGGATAGTTAAGGATTATTGAGATTTCATTTTACTGTCAATCCAAGACAGATTTCTAAAATATTGGAGTGTATTCCGTGTTTCAGGGAGAAATCACAAGAGCAGGAAATATCACCGGCAGAAAGTTTTTATGACAATAACTGAAACAATCTTTTAGACTTAGCGGGATTTATAAAGGCCTTTACCTGCCTCCAGATGAATGTTATGCTACATCTTCAGGAATACAGGAAGGATGAAAATGAGGAATAATGCTTAGAAGCAAAAGCAGACAAATACCTACTTGCATTATTCATAAATGGTCACTTGACTCAGAAGTCAGGGTTTTGTTCTCTATCCATCAACCGTAATAGCTCCAATAACATCAGCACATTGCAATTGCAGAGTAATACAGCAATAAAAAGGATGCATATCGGCACTTGATAATAGCTACGAACGGTAAAGTGGCACAGTGATATAGTAACTGAGGTCGAGGTCTAGTTGGGAGCTGTAATTGTTTAAGAGCCCACCTGGAAAAGCTGGTTTTGATGTTTACAGTCAAGTTTCTTGGTGAGCAAAGATTTGGCCATATTGGTAGAAAAAGTAATGGTTTTCTTAAAAGTTTGGCTTCTAGCATGGTTTCCAGCCATTATATTTTGGTCACTGAGGATGAACGGCAGAGCACTCCTTGGGGCTTATGATTTAGCCATTATTAAGGCAAGCAGCCAAGGAGCTGTGGATCCAGTGCCAGTGATTTTAGGCTGTGGGCTTTTTATTTCGAAGGGTCCTCAAATACAGTTTTTCTGGGCAGTCATTTAGTCAGATTCATTAGAAACACATGCCCATTTCTCCCCCTTTTCCACTTGGTTACAATATTATTTTCTGTAAGAAGTCCAAAGAAGATTTTAACAATAATACTGATTATTTGTCACCTGTGGCTCCATAGATGGGCTTAAGCAGTACATGAATGTGTATTTGGAGCACAGACAAACCTCAGTGGAGACAAAGCTAGTCAAAAGTCCATTCCGTGTTTATGTAATATTCCCTAATATTTTCACATGTAATTACGTTTAGTGTCTGGCTGCCCTCTAACTTACCTGCTTCCAATTTGTGGCTTCCCTAGTCAACAATTTAAATATAGAAAAAGAAGAAATCTTTTTATCTCTATTTTATGGATTTTAGGAGCTAAGTCAAAGTGAATTTACCAATGGTCCAGGCAGCAATGTAGAAACATGAAAAAAGATTTAAGACCTGTTATTTTATTCAGGAAGCATGTGTGGGCGGTGGAAATTAAACAATATGTCATCTATTCTGAGTTTTACTGGACTTGAGATTCCTTTTCCTCTTCTGTAGGGAAAACAAAGCTTCAGCAATCATGACTAGTCTAAACTGAAGCCTTGTTTTCAGAAAGTGGTGACCCTAAAAATCAAAATTTATTATCAGATCCATATTTTCTCCGAAGTTGAGAGTTTTTAGACATGTAGTTACATTGCTCGTAACAGAATTTGGGTATGACGTAAAGTTGTTGCATGGACTTTGCTGAAGTATGAGGACATGCAGGTCCATTCCTTATTCTAACCAATGGGAAATAATGATATTGTCTTATTTTTCTTCAACTTCATATAATTTGGCTGCAGTTCACTTTGCAAGAACAAATTGTTTAAATGAAATTATGGTATGTATACCACTAGCAGTGGTAAAGCTACTTCAAAGTATGTGCAGGAAAATATCTGGCCTATTGCCTTTTCCCCAGAGAAGATGGGGAACAGCTGTTTGGCCAAAGAACTCTGTCCACTCAGCTAAGTGAAACATGCATGGCCCACTGCAGAAGTGGCAGATGTTGATGTCATTTATGCCAACTGGTGCAACTCAGTTCTTACTCTGTGGTGTCATTGTCTATGCACGAAGTGCAGATAAATGGAATTACAGCTTTTTGGATATTTTTTTACATCAAAATATACCTCTGGTTTTCAGTAATCTGTACTTTAGGTACAAATATTTCTGCAGTCAACATGGTCTCGTAGGAACCTGGCTTAGATTACAGACATTTATTTTTGAGCTAGTCTGTTATGGTAAAAAAGGAGAAGTAGAAACTTGTAAGGTCTGAGTCTTGTTTAGGTAACTAAATTATTTAATATAGGCCAGATAAATCACTCTCTAACAGTGTTCAGGGTTTTTATCAGTCTGCAAAAGAAGTCTTGACACCCGTTGTTATGCGTGTGCCCACATTGCAAGCATTCAAAGTTAGGTCAGATGAATCCCAATATCTGTGCAGAAAATGCTCACATAGACTAATAAAGATTATTATAATTATTCCTTCTGAAGGTTACACAACATAGTCATAGACAGACGAAACCCAAAAGTTTAGAAACTCCAGATATTATGAGTGTGCATGTATATATGTGTGGGAGAGTGTGTATGTTCAGATGACAGCTCTTCTTTTTGATAGTCGTATGTTCTTTGCATGGGGGAAAATGTTAGCATGCTGCTTTAAACCAACAACTAGTACATGACATTGGTCAGGGGCAGATATTTAGAAACAGATGTATGAAGCTTTCTGGTACACAATCATACATGAAGTTTTCAATGGGAAATTCTTCCTTACCCTGTACCAGACGGTGGTGGGTTGATGACCACTACAACAAGGGATCAGAAAAAAAGAGCTAAGTGGATGAGAATCTCACTTAGCTAAGGAGGTTGACAGTAATTTCTGCTGAAGTTCTTATCTGCTCAATGCTCAGAGAAGAACAAAGCCTAAAATATAAACTACTGTCTTGCTGTTCTTTTGTTATTTCTTCCATTCAGATGCACATTGCAATACCCAGGGTTTGTATTGCCGTGCTGGTGTGTTAAGATTACTATAGGAGTTATTTAAAACAATAAAATATTTGGTTGAAGAAGTGATTGGGTGTTAGGAGCAGTGATATATTATTAACTAACATTTGCCTTCATCGGTTGGAAGAAACGCAGAGTTCATAGCCTTTAGCTTGGGTGAGGTGACAGCATCACAAACAAGTTAGGGAGAAAGGCTTAACTGTACTCTGCATAAAGAATAAAATTGGTAAACAAATCCCACTTGGATAACAAGCAGACTACAGAGCTTTGGCAGCCCTGCTTTTGTATTATTTTTGCCTTGTGTTGTTTTTTTTAATTAAATGAAGCAAGGCAGAGCATTCAAAGCATGACTCAAGCTATTTCTAAAAGTACTAAATTAGATTAGTTTGCCATTTAAGTCCAGCAATTTTGACTTAAATGCTTGGACTGCAAAGAAGAGAAGTCTTGAGGAATGAGGCTGAGGTCATTGCTTCTGAAAAGTCAAGTCCACATGCTAAATGTCACCAAAGAAGATTTTTCTTAATACTGTTTCTGTGTCATCCATATGTCCTAGTTACGCAGTATGTCTTAGCAAGAGAGTTTATTAGATGTTTCTGCATGTAGTTTTAGAGGGGGCAGGAGCAAAGGAATTAAACCTATAGGAAATTACAGGACGTTATACATGGGGTGTGTGTAGGGCAAAGGCATTGCATACGCCTAAATCGTCTGTGTTTTTACAAGTGTTCTTTTCCAGAATGTGTCAATCCACTATGCATGTGTTATCATAACATTAAGAGCTTGTGTTGCATCTGCTCCCATTCTATACACCAGAGATCACACCAACAGGAGGCCTCCAAAAACGGGAAAACTCTCTTTATTGTAAGGCTAAGATGGGAGCCTAGATTGATAACTTTCTAAATTAATTTAAATTTCTTTACATGCTGTGATACTAAAAAGAACCACAGTTCATAAATGGCAAAGATTCTTTTTTGCCTGTGAAGAGACTTTTTTTTTTTTTTTTTTAATTTATTTGTTTTTCTTTTGGTGGATGCTATCTAGAGAACTGTGGTCTTAATATAAGATGAAAAGGTAGAAACATTTAAAAAAAAAGAGGATGACATGAGGATTAACGGTTGAGTAGCCTCTTGCCTACTTCAGCCCCCTGATTAAAAAAAAAAAACAGTCATCCACTTTATACAGGAACCTAATGACCGTGAATTTATTTACCTCCTTCACATGTTTGCAGAGCTCCCAGCTCAGTCTGACCTTACTGCTTACTGAGGCTTTCCTGTTACTCTAATTCCGATATTTGCCAACCATAATTACTAATGCTTGTAAGGCTATTTGATTGTTCTGCAAGGAAGTCTGTCTAACTTGGGATGAAAACCACATTTTATCTAACAATTTCACTTATCCGAAGAAATCTAAAGATGGATATCAAGCATCTATATCAGAAAGGAAAGTGCCTTATGCCTATGGTTTGTTTTTGAAAGTATATCTTATCATATGTTGTATTGTTCTTTTTTTAAAGGACCTTCAGCGAGTGTAATTTTACATCCTAGGCTTGTCATGACATGATTTTCTTTTGCTGCATGCCAGTTGTAGAGTATAGGTCATTATCAGATAGTAAGTAACTGACTCTGAGTTGTCCAGTAATGGGATTTCATTATACTGGATAGATTTTAAATGTTCCTCTTTAAAAGATGAAAACATTATTCTTAGTGACATTATATTAGCTGTGCAAAAAAAGTGCCTGTCTTCATACACATCAGTAGTGAGACAAAACAAACAAAAAAAAAACCAAAATAAGAGATTACCTATCACCTTCTATCACCTTTACAAAGTTCAGAGATCAAAGTATCGTAGTGTTTCCTCAACGCTCCCTCCATAGCAGAGCTCAGTGTTGAGTCCTAAGTCACAGGTCCGACTTGAAGGATGCAATCTATATGCAACGGGTGTTACATTTCCACATGACAAGTTCTAAACTTCCTGTCTGTAAAATGCAAAACCGTAACTGCATAAGCACTGATTACTGCACCTCTGCAGCAGATGCTTATTGCTCTAGCAATTTATTCCTCTTAACAGCCTTCCAGCGATGCAAATAAAGCCATAATGAAAATCCAGTTTGTGGAGTTCAATTTCATAGAAGAAAAGTGAAATTTTTTTCTTTTTTTTAATGAAGAAATTTATAGAATAACCAAGATTTCTAAACCCAGTTAAAAAAAAAAAGAAAACAAAACCCTCAGAGACTTGTCCTCAAGTACCGCGAGATGAACTGGCAGGGAAGATCATCAGCCTGGCTGAACAGGGAGCTCTTGCTGGGACTCAGAGAAAGAAGGAGGGTCTACCACCTATGGAAGAAAGGGCAGGTGACTCAAGGGAATACAGGGGTCTTGTTAGGTCATGCAGAGAGGAAATTAGAAAGACAAAAGCCCAGCTAGAACTCAGGCAGGCCACTGTTGTAAGGAACAATAAAAAATGTTTTTACAAATACATCAACAACAAGAAGAGGACCAAGAAGAGTCTCCAACCCTTACTGGATGTGAGGGGGAATATTACCAACAAGGGTGAGGAAAAGGCTGAGGTCCTTAATGCCTTCTTTGCCTCTGTCTTTAAGGGTCAGACTGATTATCCCCAGGGTAGACAGCCCCCAGTGATGGAAGATATGGAAGGGGAGCAGAATAAACCTCCCATAATCCAGAAAGAAACATTTAATGATGTGCTGTGCCACCTGGACACTTACAAGTCTATGGGGCCAGATGGGATCAACCCAAGAGTGCTGAGGGAACTGGCGGAGGAACTGGCCAAACCACTCTCCATCATCCGTCAGCAGTCTTGGCTAACAGGGGAGGTCCCAGATGACTGGAGGCTCACCAGTGTGACACCCTTCTACAAGAAGGGCCGCAAGGAGGATCCCGGGACCTACAGGCCTGTCAGCCTGACCTCGGTGCCAGGCAAGATTACGGAGAGATTCACCCTGAGTGTGCTCACCCGGCATGTGAAGGACAACCAGGGAATCAGGCCCAGACAGCATGAGTTCATGAAAGGCAGGTCCTGCTTGATCAACCTGATCTCCTGCTATGATTAGGTGACCCGCCTAGTGGATGAGGGAAAGGCTGTGGATGTTGTCTACCTGGACTTTAGTAAGGCCTTTGGCACTGTTCCTTACAGCATCCTCCTGGAGAAACTGGCTCCTCATGGTTTGGATGGGTGTACTCTTCACTGGATAAAGAACTGCCTGAAAGGCCAAGGCCAGAGAGTGGTGGTGAATGGAGTTAAATCCAGCTGGGGGCCGATCACGAGTGGTGTTCCCCAGGGCTCAGTTTTAGGTCCGGTCTTGTTTAACATCTTGATCAATGTTCTGGATGAGGGGATTAAGCGTTCCCTCAGTCAGTTTGCAGATGACACCAAGGTGGGTGGGAGTGTCAATCAGCTTGAGGGTAGGAAGGCTCTGCAGAGGGATCTGGACAGACTGCATCGATGGGCCGAGGCCAATGGTATGAGTTTCAACATGGCCAAATGCTGGGTCTTGCACTTCTGTCACAACAACCCCATGCAACTCTACAGACTTGGGAAAGAGTGGATGAAAAGCTGCCTGGCGGAAAAGGACCTGGGGGTGTTGGTTCACAGCTGGCTGAACATAAGCCAGCAGTGTGCCCAGGTGGCCAACAAGGCCAACGGAATCCTGGCTTGGATCAGGAATAGCGTGGCCAGCATGGGTAGGTAGGTGATCGTGCCCCTGTACTCAGCACTGGTGCGGCCACACCTGGAGTCCTGTGTTCAGTTTTGGACCCCTCACTACAAGAAGGACATTGAGGTGCTGAGGGTGTCCAGAGAAAGGCAATGAGGCTGATGAGGGGTCTAGAGAATAAGTCTTATGAGGAGTGGCTGAGGGAGCTGGGGCTGTTTAGTCTGGAGAAGAGGAGGCTGAGGGGAGACCTTATTGATCTCTTATTGCTACCTGAAAGGAAGTTGTAGTGAGGCAAGTGTTGGTCTCTTCTCCCTAGTAACTAGTGATAGGATGAGAGGCAATGGCCTCAAGTTGCATCAGGGGAGGTTTAGATTAGATATTAGGAAAAATTTCTTTACTGAAAGAGTGGTCAGGCATTGGAACAGGCTGCCCAGGGAGGTGGTGGAGTTCCCATTCCTGGAGGTGTTCAAAAAATGTTTAGATGTGGCACTTCGGGATATGGTTTAGCAGGCATGGTGGTGTTGGGTTGATGGTTGGACTTGATGATCTTAGAGGTCTTTTGCAACCTATGATTCTATGAAAGACACTCTATGAAAGACATTTGAAGAATTTTCAATGTTAGTGACTGCGAGGGGAAACGCTGATTTGTTTAGCTCTGATTCTTCACCCATATTGGCACTTTAGTACTCAGCATACGCTCTTGAAGCCTTTATGCTTGATATAGCATTGTAGCTTTTTTTACCTTTCCAAATTATGCAGAAGTTCATCTAATCCAAACAACAGTAGTAAAAAGGATGATATGGAAGACAAGACAATTGGGGAAGGCAAAAAGTAATAAAATAATATGCATCTAGAAAACTTAATTCTTGATAAAAGAAATTTTAAATGAATCTCTGCTGAGCTATCCAAGACCCTTTTTTGGTTTGTGTAGGGAACAAGTGCTCTCTTAAAGAAACAGAAAGCAATTCCAAAGACTGTAGCAAATCAACATTTGCTTCTCTAAAAAAACACCACCACCACCACCACAACAAAACAAACCCAAAAAACCCAAACAAAAAACCACAAAATATTCCGTCTAAACCTGAATTTAATAGTAGGTTCTTGTCACACTATTTTTGCTTTAGGACCAGACATAAAATCATACAGCAACAGAGTGGTACTACTCATAGGAGTAATATTTACCTCAAAGTGTACGTGTTGAATCTTCACTGTTACGATAATCCTGGACTTATAAGTGACATATTCCATACTCATTTAAACATAAAATTGTTGGCAAATTTCTGCTATCTCTTAAAAAACACAGGTGGTTTTATTCACAGAAGTGTGCATCTTGGCACGTTTTCCATGAAAAAAAATTGGGAGAAAATACTGAAGGTTGTTGCCTTGTTACAAATCCATGGCAATTTCTGTTGGTTCTTAACGGTTGTCATTAGAGACGGATGTTTCTTTCTCGTAATCTTGCCTAACATTGTGAAAAAAAAAAAAGAAAAAGAAGAAAAGAGGAAACAAGTAACTCAAAAATTGTAATCCATTTTCTACACCTAAAGCTGTTTCTAGAAAGTTTTAAAAAATTACACAAATATGCAATATAAGCTAACATATATGATGACAATTAATTCTTTGTTGGATGCCAGCAAAACAGATGTTTTAAAATCCTGTTATCATGTGCATTACAGCATCTCTAGTCTGAGCTAAACATGTAGCTACAGAACTGTCCATCTCCTGTTTGAGGCTGTCTGGGATTTAGAGGTTAGGTATGGCTACCTAACCTGTGGAACCATACCCAGGACTATGAGTATCATGAATATGCTATGAGCAACACAGAGCTGAGCATGAGAAGGCAGAGGCTATTTTTTGCCCTAACACCTTCATGATTACAACTCTGATTTGCAATGGGAAAGCTTGGATGCAATCCTTCCTTATCCCAAAGCTTAAAGTTGTTAAACTATGACCTGTTCTGGGGAAGAGGAGAGGATCCCATACCCTTACTGTGCTGTTATCTGTTCTGCTGTCAATCACATAGGATACGAAAGACTAGCAGAAGTCTAATGTCAATGGCTTTTAACTAGAGCGTCAGCAGAAAAGAATCACAGAATCACAGAATGGTAGAGGTTGGAAGGGACCTCTGTGGGTCATCTAGTCCAACCCTCCTGCCTATTCAGGGCCACCTACAGCAGGCTGCACAGGACCGCGTCCAGGCGGGTCTTGAATATGTCCAGAGAATCCACAACCTCCCTGGGCAGCCTGTTCCTGTGCTCCTTCACCCTCAGAGGGAAGAAGTTCTTCCTCATGTTCAGACGGAACTTCCTCTGCTTCAGTTTGTGCCCATTGCCCCTTGTCCTGTTGCTGGACACCACTGAAAAGAGTTTGGCCCCATCCTCCTGACACCGACCCTTCAGATATTTATAAGCATTAGGTCCCCTCGCAGCTTTCTCTTCTTCAGGCTAAACAAGCCCAGCTCCCTCAGCCTCCCCTCGTAGGGGAGATGTTCCAGCCCCCTCACCATCCTTGTAGCCCTCTGCTGGACTCTCTCCAGTAGATCTTCATCTCTTTTGAAGTGGGGAACCCAGAACTGGACACAGTACTCCAGATGGGGCCTCCCTAGGGCAGTGTAGAGGGGAAGAAGAACTTCCCTCGACCTACTGGCCACACTCCTCCTAATGCATCCCAGGATCCCGTTAGCTCTCTTGGCAGCCAGGGCACACTGCTGGCTCATGGTCAACCTGTCATTCACCGGGACACCCAGGTCCCTCTCCACAGAGCTGCTCTCCAGCAGGTCCGCCCCAAGACTGTACTGATGCATAGGGTTGTTCCTCCCCAAAGAGGAGCTCAAAAAGAAGCTCAGCTATGCACCAGTTTCCTAGTTAAAGCAGCAGCCCCTCCTCAGTAGCCTAGCAGGTACACCATTCAGGTGGATATTAGGTTTGTAAACCACCTTTTCCTTGCTCCTAGACTATACTACAGGGATAGTGACTGTGGTAATGCTCCAGTCTGAACCTCCCTCCAGGCTGCAGAGCTCCACTATGCAGCAGGCACAGTGATGATGGACATCATGCTTTGTCGCGGGTCAGTGCTGGTGAAGGTTGTAGCTCATGGAGGTCATAGCCCGGCTCAAACAAGAACTGCCTGATCATCTAACAGTTGCCAACAGCCTTCCCTATGCAGGTAAACTAGTGCTACTGTTGCTTAGAAAACAGTCATGATAAAATTAACCAGCAACTGCGAGTCATAAGTATTCAGTTAATAAAAGAAACATTTGTTAAATTAAAAGGGTGTAGAGCAGGTAGTCTGGGTACCTGTAGCTATGTAGTTCTCTGACGTACTGAAGTTGTATTGCACTGTGCACAAAATGAAAATAAGTTTCCATAGCTTGAGAGAGAGTTAATATACAGAAAATTACTTTTAAATGGCTTAGCATTATGACAGGTCAAGCTTCAGATATTTAAATCAAGGGTTGCTTCTCATAAAAAAAGAGGTTTAAACACCTACTTTACCTCCATTATGATAAATTCTCAGCCTGTTCCTGGAGAGATCTAGTATGTCTGAATGCTCCAGCATAGAAACTGTCTCCGACTACTCAAGAAACTACTCAGTGTGTCTTGCGTGCAGGGCCCTGTCAGGCACTGACCCATGGTGCAGGTTTTCTCCCCGCATCATCAATCAGGAAGGCTATTTGAAAACCAAGGTGTACGGAGAGCCTTATTAACTCTCTCTCTACCAGAATAATTTACTAAATATAGAAGTGTACCGCATTATTTTTTTCAGCAATTTTGGTTGTAAACAGAGAAACACAAAAGCCACAAGTAACTGTAAATGTTTTCATTCTAAATTTATGTATGGCTATTTTTAACTCAGGACTTGTTTTTTAAAAGTAAGGAGGAGGGAATCGCTATAATAAGCCACTTTCTCATTCAGATCAACTTATGTACAAAATAACTGCATTGACATTATTCTGCATCTATGCTGTTGGTGTACTAAAATAAAGGATTTGATTCAGGAACTGAAGTTGCTGTTGAGCTGAGAATGCTTTCCTTGTGTAACTTTCTGTGCTTCATCTGGTTGAGAGAACATGGGGGGTGTTTTCGTTAGCTGAGTGAGTTGGGTAGAGACATTGTGCTGATACTGGTTGTTTACGTATCAAGTCTCAAGTTCAAACACAGTAACCTAATAACATCACAGGCAACCTATATTCAGACAGTTCAACAACACAGAAAGAAGTCAGGAGGTCTAACACTTTGACGTACTTTTAGGTAAAGACCTTTGCGTGTTTTAAAAAGAAAGGGACATTGTATGTCTTTTACCATTTCTAAAGATGCATTTTGCTGTATGGAATAGATTTTGCTGTCTTATGCATCAGTATTACACCTACGTAATTCCTGAGCTGTGCTGAACTTCCACTGATGCTGATGACAAGAGATTCAGGCCCCCTATTTAAAATCCAGTACACTCCCAACACAGAAGTGCTTAACTTCCAAGACACATGACCGTAGCTGTCTGCAGACCGGCTGTCTCTGCTGGTGTGTTGGCAAAACACCATCATTGCCTGTAGAGCTACAGACACTTATACAAAGTGAAGACTTGACTTTCTTTTGCACTTGAACAAAGAGGAAAACAGTTAGCTAGCCTACAAGAGGTAGATTGGGCTATAGCAATGTTTCTTGGCTAACTGAAGTGAGTTAAATTGATTTTGCAATTGTAAAGTCTAAATACTAGGATTTAATACAAGTGACACTGTGAACATTTAAGGATTCAGAGCATTATTTGGAATAAACAGAAGCTTAAAGCCTGGATGGCAAAACCAATCCTTTCTCATACAGGGCGTTGCCTGAAAAAATGTTGAGAAGGAATCCCTCCACTGGGACATATAACTACTGCACAGACATTTTCCCAAGGGGAGAGTACAGACAGATGGTTGTAAATCCTCTGGCTTCTTTCCCCACGAGCCTTACTCCAGACTCCAGAGGACTCTTTGCTTCAAGGCGGATTGAGCAACTGCAGAGCTACACTTTTCTCTACAAGTAGCCGTGGAGCACGGCTCCTCCTCCGAGCAGAAGGGAAGCACATGGTTCTGTTGTATTCCCAGCTGTCCGTCAACTTTTGTTTTAGGCTGGAGAATTTGGCTCTGAGGAAATGTGTTTAAATTCATCCTCTGGTGGATAACAACAGCCATGCCTGTGTTACCTTGTGTAGTAGAGTAAATAATCACTGGAAAGCTGGCAATTATAGTTAAACGGAGGGCAAAGTTTTCAGAAAAAAAGAAAAAGCTGATGGCTTCCTGGCTCTGAGCTTTGTATATTTCTCTACTTTTATTACTCTGTTGAAATGTTTCCTCAGACCAGAATGATACAACACATAATCTCTTGTTCAGCTGAAACTGTAGATGGCAGAGAATACAGGGAATACGGCTCTAATCAAAGAAAATAAGAGTAGACATTGGATCTGATCAGGCAGTCTGGTTATTTTATAGCTATCCTGGCCCTTAAGGAAACAGATCTCTTTCTAAACAGAACCTGTTAGAATGCAGACGTTTTTTGACGTGCTAAAAGTCTGCATTTGTTTGATCTTAACAACAATCTGAATGTATATCAACAGAAGGAAAGCACACATCTGCCACAACAGGCATGTTTACAATCATTTTAATGACACCATTAGATTCCCTTTGCCAGTGTTCACTTATTTCAGGCTTTTATACAAAAAACATGTGAGATAAGTTTACCACCTGTGCACAATGGAAACAACCCATTTAAATGAATAATTTTAATGGCAATATATAGCTCAATAGTTTTCCTCTGTTCACCAACATAATTCTGGGAACACAATCATGTTTACCCAGAATACACAGAGTTTTTGTGTTCTTGCAGAAGGTTTCTTTTCGACCAAGCTTAAGCTAAGAATTACTCCAAACAGAACTTTGCATGCTTGGAAAATACACAAACACACAGTAAAGACAGACCACTTTAGAAAGTTATCCAGGTGACAGGTAGGATTAGTTTTAAATGAGAAATCTAGTCTTAAAAGTCATCTACCCACTATGTTAAGCTCCTCTGGATTTAAAATGTTTTAAGAAAGTTAAAGAGCTTGTCATTGAGGGCTTGATGTTGCTCCCACTAATGTCGCTGGGAAAGTTCATGACAGTTTCTAGAGAGCACCATTTAAATTAAGATGAAATATAGGTGGTGTCAGACAAAAAGTGAAAGAAACTGAAGATATGGTAACAGCCTTCCATTGCAGATGTGATAAAATTCCTGATGCTGTACTGGTTAAGATAAACACACACTTTTCTTCATCACTCATATCCTTATTGCACTGCTACTAAATTTCCCAGAAACCTAGGCATTCACTGTGCCTTATTCTGTGAGATGATAATCAAAGAACAACAAAAAAAGGAATGTCTCTGGGACAAAGAGCTTAGCATGAAATTCACAAGAGTGTTTAAATCTCATTGACTAGATGGATATTTATAGTCTAATTATCTCACATGGAATTAGCACTCCTTCTGGAGAGAGAACAGAACAGGGGATTACTTGTGATGTTGCTGAGATGCTACACGAGGTTGTGAGCTACACAATCCAGCTTTTTATGTAAAGGAAAACTGTGATATTAATACACAGCCCAGGTCTGTCCTACTGCTTTACTCAAGTGCACTGAAGAAAACCATCGCTAGACAGACAGCCGTGCTGAAGGTGTGAACTACAGCCAGGTCACCTGTCCAAATCAACATGCACCTATGTAAGAAAATTCAGCTGGAATCAGAACTGTACAAACAACTGTTTGCTATTAAACTACACATGATTTTAGCACCGTTTTCAAAAGGAGTTTCATTATCTGCAAAGATGGGATTCAAAATGCATGTAAAATAGTATCTGACTGATACTTCCACAGAAAAACTGCAGAATCTAAAACCACAACAGAAGTGAATAAACAAAAATATCAGCTAAAAATCTGTTTTTTGCATTTTTGAGTTTTACTAAATGAAGTTCCAGTGAGCAGTTCTGAGTTTTGAGTTTGCTTTTGGTTTGGGGCTCTTTTTTTTCATTGCTGATAAATTATTATTAATTTTTAGTTTCCATTGAAACATTCAAAGGGAAAAAAATCCGAAACTTTTCCTTACAGAATGTTTATTACATCTAGGCTAAAAAAGAAATTATAGAGCTTTCTTCAAGAGATGCTTTCACTGTTATTTTCTTACATTCCTACAAGGTAACACTATTTCTACATCTCAGAAAATGAGACATGTTACCATTTTCATTTTTTTTCTGAAATAATAGCCATGTAGAATGCAAAATGGATTTTTACAGTTTTATTAAGACTCTTAATTAAAACTGACTGTGAATCTTGAAGTAGTAAAAATTAATTTTAAAATGTACTCAATGAAAGCATAAAACTTTCTTGCAATCAGCATTTTACATTACTGGCATTAAGCACAGCAGAGAGCTGCTGGCGGTTAGATTTGCAAACAGGTTTGCAAATCATAGCAGTGTTCAGCGTCTTGGACTATACGGTGTCTCAGAAATGTCAGGGGCATCTTTTCAGCAAAGCATTTAATTGCACAGTTACGCATGTATCTAAGTACCACTGAGCTATGTGAAAATGAATTAAAACAGGGTTTGAACATGTACTTGCATTTAAGCATAGTGTTAAGCACAATACTGAGCTGAGCTCTATAACATTTCTATTTTCCAAACAATCAGTAAGCCACTCTAAAGTATTTAAGGGTGTTCTTTCATATTCCACAGGTAGGTAGTTACATAAAATGGATTTTTTTTTTCTTCAGGCTATTGTAAGTTGTTTTTATAATGAGAATTTTATATGCACTTCACTAAGCAAGTTCAGCAAGCTCAGCTCTGACATGCAGTGTGTAAACCAGGTGCTCTTATTTGTCTTCTTACCGTGAATGCATGAGTCATTAAGAGTCTAGATTGCCCATCACTACCTCATATGCAGTAAACCTTACAAAGAAAATAAATTGAAATTTTGCAGTTAATCTCTCAATAAATCTTGTTAACTTGAGGGTCTCACTTATCACTGTATCACCAAGTTGGGAAGGCACCTCTGGAGATCATCTAGACCAACCCCCTGCTCGGTCGTGCTCAATGAGAGCAGGTTGTCCAGGACCAGGTCCAGTTGGGGAATCATAGAATCATAGAATCATAAATAGTTGGGGTTGGAAGGGACCTTTAAAGGTTATCTAGTCTAGTGATGGTGTTTTCAATCTCATCATTCAGATCATTTATGAAGATATTGACAGCATGGGGCCCATTATTGACCCCTGGGGGATCCCATTTGTGATGGACTACCAGCCTGAGTGAAAAAATCTCTATCCCCACGCCCTGAGTGTTGCCTGTTAACTGATCTCCCACCCATTTTGCAGACCACCTATCCATTCTGTATCTTGCCAGTTTTTCTAGGAGAAGGCTGTGGAAGACAATGTCAAGCAGTTTGCTAAAGTCAAAGAAGAACTTTCTCCAAGGCTAACTTTGTGCTTATGTTTAAAGAATTTTGAATATCAGAATGTGAAAAACATAGAAATAAGACACAGTCCATGCTTTAGAAGTGAAGTTCAAAGACATTTCTACTGTCCTCTGCAGACCCACGATTTGTGGTGACGTACTTCTTTTCCCCTTCCCTTTCCCTTTCCCTTTCCCTTTCCCTTTCCCTTTCCCTTTCCCTTTCCCTTTCCCTTTCCCTTTCCCTTTCCCT
>Ga0065711_1030441_pt1 | contig 32493 bp, 15 predicted proteins | sample Hoacrofraction12_FD_59098 | JGI IMG/M metagenome (GOLD analysis project Ga0065711, IMG submission 59098) | Hoatzin crop microbial communities from Cojedes, Venezuela - Epithelial fraction 12 v2 (version 2) | ecosystem: Host-associated > Birds > Digestive system > Esophagus > Crop | place...
CACAAAGTACTGAGTCCAAGCAGTGTACTAAAAAGCATCAACAGTTGTTCTATTTCATTATGAAAGACATATTTGTATTTATGTAACTTCAACCACAGAATCACAGAATGGTAGGGGTTGGAAGGGACCTCTGTGGGTCATCCAGTCCAACCCCCCTGCCGAAGCAGGGTCACCTAGAGCAGGCTGCGCAGGACCTCCTCCAGGTGGGTCCTGAATATCTCCAGAGAAGGAGACTCCACAACCTCCCTGGGCAGCCTGTTCCAGTGCTCTGTCACCCTCAGAGTGAAGAAGTTCTTCCTCATGTTCAGATGGAACTTCCTATGTTTCAGTTTGTACCCATTGCCCCTTGTCCTGTCACTGGGCACCACTGAAAAGAGTCTGGCCCCATCCTCCTTACACCCACCCTTGAGATATTTATAAACATTTATTAGGTGACCAGCACCTGGCCACCTCATTAGCGAGTCTTAAACTAAGGGAACAGAGAGCAACAGTGAGTTATTTTGTATTTATGAGTGATTAGAAGTAGCACAGAAGACAGAAACTACAACCCACACTACAAATAGACTCTACAATAAGGAACACTTACACACTGCACAGCTGACCCGAAAGGGGGGAGTATGAACTCCATGTTCTCAGTTTCTCTTACATATGGCAGTAAGGTTATCCGTTCTTCTCCGCCACAGCTGCCTTCCAGTCTCCAGCTGTTGCTTTTTCTGAAAACTTGAAGACTGCCCTGCCCTCTCCTACTCTAACGACTTCCTAACGAAGCTTTTGGCGGCTTTCTTCCAAATTCTAGTCCTTCAGACATACTCCTTTTTCTCTTTATCTTATATCTCCTCTGTTTATGACTATTTCCAGCTACTTCATTTAGGTCCTGCCTGCTTAGATGTTTAAAACCCTGTCACGCACTTCCACTGAATCATGGATGTGCCTTTCGGCACGTTTCTTCCTCTCCCACTGTTTCGCATAAGAACTACATTAGTACATGAGATCACATAGATAACAAAAAAGTTCACAACACAACAAAAAGTTACTTTTGTAACTTTTAGTTACAAAAGTATAGTATACGTTTTATGTAATGTATTTAAACTGCGTATATTGATTCCCAATACACAAATGAGAACCACAGCCTCAGACTGAATGAGTGAGATTTGGGGTGGGGGTGGGGAAGGTCAGAATAATGCCTTGATTCAAACAAAACTTGAAACCATTCCATTGGGAACTTTCGCAGCAGATCTCGGAATGACAGCATATATTCTGCAGGCCTGGCAAAGAGCAACTGTACTGAAATTACTTTAGTCAAATCCAGTAAATCAGGATAAGTAAAGCTCTCCATCTTGCTCTAACATCAGAAATGTAGCTAAAGCCACCAGCCACAGCCACTGACACACAGCAAAAGACATAATATTTCTCATCAATATGGAAAGCATCTCCCAGTCACGATTTAGAAGCAAGAATTTGCCCAGCCCATCTGCTAATAAATTCAAGGTACAACATATTCTCTATAACTTCTCTACAAGGCAATCTTCTGCAGGCAAACGGAGATGGTTAGCACCATCATGCTTTCTTAGGCTGTTATTCAATCAGCTGTTGGTACCTAGATATCATTTCACGAGAAGGTGACTGGAGAGAAGGGCTAACCACTGGAAGGCACTGAATTTGCACTGACAGGTAACTGCCGCTGAAAAGGACGAGTAGCAGGGAGGAAAGCAGTCCTAGAATCAAAGAGCAACTATTGACATTGTGTCGTGGAGCCAGTGAAAGGCAGTAAAGTTTTCAGAATATGTAAGGGACCAAAACCAGAATGATGTCCTGGAATTCCTTCAGTTCCTCCAGAGCGGACGAGAACTGCACCCTCACTACAGAGAAATGGCTCACCGATGCCAAGGAAGCCCATAGCCAAAACTGAAGAAGCTGAAGAAGCGGATACATGTTTGCTTTACTTTATCCTGGCTTCTTTTGAGTAAGTCAGTACAGTTGAATGAGGGTCAGACTGAAAGTTTCACCCTGGAGAAGGTGGGATTCTCAGCACAACAGACTTCAGTACAAAAAATTTTCACCTGTATCCAAGGTGGTCCCAAATGGTCACACTGTGCTTCCAGATGCAAGAATGCCTATATAGCAGGGTTTCCGTTTTTTTGTTTGTTTGTTTTTAAGATTAAGTACTAACCAGAAATGTATTCCTGTCTAAGACAACAGATACCCTGCATTTATGGATTAGAGGGTGAAACCTAGCTGTCAGTTGAGAACATCAATTAGGGCTTAACAACTCGCAATAAATTCTGTTCTTATTATTAAGGTGGCTAGGTAAAAGCAGTACATTGTGATCTGAAGGAAACAGAACACCTTTCTGAGGAAAGCCAAAGACTTTCAGGGCCTCAAAATTAGTCAAAAGTAATGCACAATAAGCACTGAACAGTGGAAGCAAAAGGTTACTCAATGACACCAGAGGGAAGGAAAACGCCTACAGAGGTGGCACAGTGAGAAGATGAGTCTGCAGAATAGTCATTAAGGGATGACAATGTGGACAGCTCTCGTGCTCCAAACAGATAATGCAGGTTACAAGGGAGTCCACTGCCAAAACAGCCACAGTTAGGACAAACAGGGAGACATGGAATCTAGATGTGAAGATCTAACCTGCTGAGAGAGATTTGATCAAGGAAGAGAGGCAGTATTGAAGATGAATGCACGATGAATTCTCTAGGTATTTGGAGTATATTGGCGTGAACTACAGGGTACCATGCAATAAGCAAAACAGCACAGCCACTGCCCTTCTGCCTGAAAGCACCTTGGACGCAACCATGGACACAGAGCAGGGATAAGGAGACTCACACCATGACGAGATCTAATTTGAAGCACCAAGTCCAGTGTGAAGTTGGGATGCCATCCAAGACGGACCCATTGACCTTTTTCACTTCTCTTTTCAAAGTCTGGGCTTAAAATCCTGACAAAGAGAACACTTCCCTGCTACGCAGGTCTTCACTCAAATAAAACAAATGCAGGAAATACCCATCTAGTCGGGTGTACGGCCTGAGCAACATGGATACGACTTGCAACAAGTAGATTACAACATACCTACAAAAAAATAAAAATAAATGCTATGGAAGACTTAAAATGAAGTTTAGTTTGGTTTGGTGTGTTCTATTTTTTTGGAGTTTGTTTTTTTTTTTTTTAATACAACATTTTGTATCAAAAGGGAACCAGAAATAACAAATTAACCAGACAGTAAAAGAAAAACAGCTTTTCTAAAGGACAGATTACAAAGGAGGTAAAAAAAATTTTATTCAGTGAGACAATTGAGAGAAACAGGTGGCACATCATAAATGCATCCCTACTGTAACTGAGAAGGCCTCTTCAAAAGTCTGAGCACATGCACAACCTGCAGTGCAAGTACGAGCATGGCCATTTGACATAAAACTTCAACTGGTTTTTCACAGATTAGAGCCATTTAAGAATCACAGTATGTTTATCTCCTTATATATTACTGAATATTAGATTGCATTTGTTTTGGTGTACACTCAACAATATCCCTCCCATTAACTAAAATTGCTCAGCAGTGTTTGAGTGTGTATGAAGAATAGCCATCAGTAGAGTAGTAAATGTTTCCATCTGTGGAATGTTTCTAGCAGACAAGTGGAAGTGAAGAAACAAAAAGAATAAGCATAACGGGTCCCAACCTATCCTTAGGATTTCCTGTCCCATATTAGTTGTAAATTAAACATCAGCTTTCTAGCTAATGAGGCAAAAAAAAATAACACTTTGTATTTAATTTCAATTTAGGTTTACTTTCCAACACTCTGAATAAAATGTTCCAAAATTAAGTATTACATACATTTATACCTATGCTTTTATGTACTTATAGTTTCTCTTCAATTTCCCTTCTATTAAAGTATATTGAATGTTTTCCTTTTCATGTGAGCACTCTAAACAGGACATAATTTTCTCATGCCACCAAAAGAAAAAAAGCTCAGGAGGAAACTGATATTCAAAATCTGTTTCTCTTAGTGATTAGAAGGTATCAATTTAAGAGGGAAACATTTTGCAGGATGTTTTTTTAAATCAAACAAACAAACAAACAAAGGAGATTAACCTCTTTACAGGATGAAACGCTGTTTGCATTCTGTAGCCATAGCTGACACTTTACCTTTCCTGTAGTTTCTCATCAGAGATCCGTAATTCTTCTTTTAAGTTTTCGTATCTATCTTCCCTTAATAATCTGGTGCCATCATAGAGAGTCAATTCTCTGTCATGTATTAGTCTGTTTGAAAATAAAGAATAAGCTTTACCTAGCCTTTGATTACTTTTCAAAATACTTCAGCTAATACTTTTTTTAAAAGCTAACTCCGTCAACACAGGTCATAGTAAAAAGAAAAAGTTATACCAATTTAAGATGCATTCAGGCGCGGAGGTAAAATAACTAGCCTAAGTAAATAGCTTCAGCACAGTGTCAGTCAGTCAACTGAGTTTAAATAGATATAGTAAGAAAATGAAAAACAAAAAGTTCCATCTTAACAGTACAGTGTGCATAAATGGCATGAAATAACCATTTTGTTATAATTTTACCAAGTAATATATGTCCGTTTTGTTTCTTGAAGCAACATTCAGCTGGCTTTAATGATTAATATTCATACAGATCCAGCTTTTATTTTTTTATGCAGACGTTGATTAGATAGAACACATGCCCATGTTAGAAATAAAGTCAGAAGGCAAAACTAAACTGATTAAAAAAAGAGACAAGCATAATTCTCTCTTCTGCCCCTCTGCATATATATAACAAAAGGAGGCACAAAATGTTTTTGCTATGGTCTACTCTTAAAGCTGGTAATGTCCTATAAGTTTATGAAAGGCGGTATATGATGTAGGCACATGAAACAGCAGAAATATTTGGCATAACAGTATAGATTATTATTAAAATAGTATCTGCTATTACGACTTCCACTCTGGAAAGTTTATTTTTTTGTTGAATTATGAAATAATGTTTAGACAGAGTTCTTTGCAATCAGTAAAAAGTATGCTTTCACATATAAATGTAATGATCACATTTTATTTAGAAGCAGAAAGCATTCAAAGTATTTCAAACACTTTCTGACACCTTGCACTTTCAAATCATTGTGTAAATATTACTAATTTTTAGATTTAAGTTTAGAGTAAAATCTAGTTCATTCTTCAGTTCACACTTACACATCGTTATTTACAGAGATGAAGTTTCCTGTATTACTATAGACCTATAAAGAATGTTAAAGAACTGTTTCTGCTTTTAAGTACGTAAATACTGAACATTCTATGTTCTCTGAAACATCGATGCTCAGCTTGATTTTTACAGAATTATTGACGTTATAACATCATACTTTTTAGTACGCACGCACTCTGCGAACAGATCTTGCGCACCCAACTTCTCCACGCTCACATCCTGACCTTTGCAGAACAGCTAGAGTGCCAGGGTTAATTCGATGAATGCCATCAAGAATAACAAGCTTTCCTTCCAGGGCAGCGGTAACAAGTGGTGATGGTCTCCAAGCAGTGTCTCCATTAGGAAGAGTGTACCTTTGCTGTAGCAAATCTCTAGCCGTCATATCCTGTAAGTATCAATTCATCAGAAGAATATATTTATGCTGCATTTTATTCATCTATAAGTACCTACTTTCTCCTTTAAAAACTGCATTCAGCTTTTCCTGAGCATATACCCAAAGAAGATTAGCAGGAATCTTCAACTACTTTTCCAAAAAGTATTAGAAATACACACAAATCTAAACAGACACTATGCTAAGTAGTCTTTGGAAGTTCTAGAGTTGCCAGTATCACCTCTCTGAAACCAGAACAAAAGCCTTTTTCCTCCCCTTTTAAACATAATGCAAGTATATGGCAACTTGTACACAGCTTTACGTACAGAAGGGGGCAGCAATTTACACCTGGAACAAACAAGACTCATTTATTTCATATAGAAGAAGTCGCCTGAAAGAGCAAAGATTTCATTGTTAATCTTGAACACAAACCAGCATGACTCTCCACCCCTCAGCAGGAAAATGCAGTGGAAGCAGAGGAGAATAAAGGACAGAGTAGAGAAAGATGCCAGTAAGACACAAAATATCAAAAGTACATAGTATATCACAAAATAATACTTCAGGGATAAATCAAAACCAAAGGCAAAATCTACCGTATCCTCCAGCACGCATATTTTAGATGTTCCATTATAACAGGTAAGCACTACAACAACAAAAACATAATCGCCATTTTGTGACTTGGAAGATAAAATTCCTTCCTCAGGCTGTGCTGTGAACACAACTTAACCTAAAATCAGATGAGAAAAATATTTTCTATTGTAGCTGTAGCTTTTGCATATGTCCTTCTCACAACTATAAACCCTTTGAACTTTAAAGACTAAAAATAGAACACAATACGTCATATGGCCTGAATCATTTCCTCTTTCCACATTTCCTTAAAAGCTTTAAAATAACAGGACAAAGTCTGGTTCCTTCAGCGCTTCCACATTTGTATACTTTAAAGTCTCACATTCAAATCCACAAAACTAGATCATATTTTTATTGTTGTATTTTTTTTTACTGCTGCTTGCTCTGTTTTTTTTATGAATGAACTAGACTAAAATCAGAATGTGAAACATTTTCATCAAAGCCAGAGAAAATGTGTTTTTGGGACTTGCATCAAAAGCGTGCATTCAGTAGCTAGTAAATGCTATATAAGTGAATATTCAACTAACACACCTCCAACAATTCACCTCTAGAGGAACTAAATAAGGCACCATATGAATTGCTCGGGAGCCTTGTATGCTGTATAGAATGTCCATCTGTAATTCCAACAACCGCTCGAGAGCCATGCATTAATTTTCCAGAGATCAACTCAGAAATGTGTTTTGCTGCAAAATATTTTCTGAAATATAAAATGTTTAGGTCATAATTTAAATGGGTGAATCAGATTCGGTTTAGTGATGCATTAAAAAGAAGTGTCATTCGCTAACACCCGCACAGTTTCTGCAAGGGATTTGTTGCATGGTTAAGTACCTGCCTGGTGATTTATTGTTTCTATTTATTTACTCTAAACCAATTTTTAATATATGATATTAAAAATGTAACATTATGAGATACAGTGCTAAAACAGTCTAATGCTAAAAATCCCTCCCTTTAGAGGGAAGGTAATAGAAGTATATAAATTTTTTTTTCCCCCTTATTTTAGGCAAAGCAATGGCAACATTATATTGCCTTGTGAAACAAAAATGCTTATTTTAATTTGTAACAGTCATTGTAACTTACATGTTTTAGATTGCATTGTTCATTTTTTAAAATATCTCATATACATGAAAAAAAAAGTTTAGGAGAGAAAACAAGTAGGTTAACTTCCATCTCACGCCCTCTAGCAGCTATAGCAATACAAGCCTCCAACCTATGGCTCGCAGTGCTAATCGCATTCCTGGCAATTATGAGGTGAAAAATCTATGCTTCCAGCTTTTGGTGCCAATTTAGACTCATATTTTGTTAGTATTTCTCAAATAAAAATTTGGAAGGAATTTGTAAAGAAAATTATGAGGTCATGCAAAAAGAAGAAGAAAAAAAAAGAAATCCTAGAAACACAAACGTCACAGTACACAAACAATAGTGATGTGCTTAAAAGACTGTTTTTGCTGGGGAAGAGACGGAGTAAGTTGCCGTAAAACCATTATAACATCACTTTGAATATTGCTCCCCGCCCCGCCCCCCCACAAACCTGTGGGGGGACACCACCCACACACACACGACACATTTCATTTTAAACAATTTAAACTGAAAGTTCCCTAACTAAGGTCCACAAAGCACTAGCTGGCTGCTGCTTCTCATTTGCCATTGCTTAACTGCGTTAAGAGAACTTAAAAGCCAACCTTTCCTCATCAGCATGAGTTCCCCCGTCAGCAATTTGCTAACATGGTATTTGCACATAATGAGAAAACCGTGTAATGATGTCAGATATCACAAACGAGACAGGAATTGTTCTCTAAGCCAACTGTTAGTATAAGAGACCATCTATGTGCTCAAAAGGTCTGAGAACCCTTGGTTTAGGTAAATTTGATTCTCATCTCAGAACATAAAAGCTTTTAGAGGGTTTTTTTCTGTGAAATCAACATAGAAAGCTATGCCTTTCCACACTAATCAAGCCCTTAAATCAACTTCAGATGGAAAGAACAATGAAGCAAATATTAAAAATAAAAGTAAACATTATATATATATAAAAAAATAAGAATTCCTTTCTTCATAAAGCCTGAAGAAAAACAGTGCCATTGCTTCAGACAAAGGATAGCTTCAGACCAAGGATAAGTGCCCCACTACTTTTTTTTGTGCTTGCAGAAATTATTGGACAATAAAAACAAACCACAGGACAAATAAAAGCCTCCTTCATTTTAGAAACAGATTTAGGACAATATGGTGTGTCTCTCTCAAAAAAAAAAAATCAAGACACTTTCTTGAAGCAAAGTAGAAAAAAGTGCTAAATTTACAGCATTATCAAATTTCTCATAGCCTTCATTGCTGAATTACTGTCTGAATTAATAAATTTAACTTTTGTTCTGTCATTAAATTCTCCTATTACTTGCTATACATATTTTAAGAAAAACAAATGCATTCTTAAAATTTATCCGAAGACATATAGCTCAGCTGCATTCAATCATTTTTTTATATGCTTCCTGTAACAAATTTTGAGATTATGTAAGACATTGTACATAGGAAATATCTATATGTATAGACAGACATGTGGATCTTACATAGACTTGTCTACACAGGAATTTACAGAGAACAATGAGCTCACAAAGAGTCATTTATTTGCCTTTGCCATAGTGTTTGATCTCACCAAAAAGCCTCTTCTATAAAAGTCCTCTGCCCTTTGAACTCAATCAAACCCTTGTGAAACCCAAAGAAAGGTTCACTTCAGTGGGAGATGCTTCAAACCCTTCACCTAGATTTTCCTTCTGCAGGAATTACAGATCCCTCTGAAAGAAAGATGTTTAATGAGTAACTAATATCATTGTCAGCTCTTCTCATGTGTCTCCAACAACAAAGTCTTCTGCTCCTATTCAGCGAAGCCACACTAATTAAAGGTAGGAGGCTGACTGACAGTGGCCATGTTTTTAACAAAACAATTGTCTAATTTCACAGGTGAGTACCCAATACTGTATTGCGTGCAACAAAACAAGTGTGATGGTGTGCCTGTCCTTAAGCAGGTTCGTCAAGCTGCAAAAGCTACTTTCCTGGGATGATTTAAAAATATGTTTACAGTGACAAGTGCAGAGAGAAGTATGCAGGCTAGCTGGACACACTCCGTTCTGGCTGAGAAACCACACGCCTATCTTAACATACCACTGTACAGAAAGTAAGAGGCGCTGCTGGGAACCTGGGTACATTACCATGAACATAACATTGCGCTGATGAGGCTTTGGAACCCAAATCTGCTCCCACCTGGGCACACTGAAGCATAAGAAAAGGGCACAAGTCATCTGCTTGACTTCTTCTATGCAGACACAGTTTCAGAGTCTGCACCTTTATCAGCTGAAGCCACACAAGGGGAAGGAAAAGCAGTGGGATCCTGTCTGGGGAGGTTCTCTACAGCGCAGAAAAACACAAAATGGACTGTCTTTCTTTTTTCATCATCAGTAATATTTATCTTTTCTATTTTCTCTCACTTTTTGTCTGTTTCAACACTTCAACCTCACCACCCCTTTCTGTCAGTGACCCTCTCTCCCCACATGTCATTGCACTTCCAAATCAGCTGCCATTGCCATTTCTTCCTTTGGAGGTCTCCATGCTGCCTGGGAAAAAATTAAATCAGCAACGGGACACAAGGCCAATACACCGCATTATATCTGATGCTAATGTTCCCCTGCAGCATTGCTGATTATCACTTACAACTGTAAATCCTGTGATATTCAGTGTATTTTGACCCACAAGGTCATGGGAGACTCTTGACTTCATATTTCATTTGAGAGCATTTTCATCCCTCAAGGTTATGGAGAAAACCTTGTATGCGTGACCCCTACTGTGAAAAGCTAGCAAATTAATTAATTCTGCTTTTTAATCTTGTAAGTTTTCAGTTTATGTCATGAGGTCAGATTGTATCAAGATATAAGACTGACAATTCTCTCCAAACACATACTGAGTGACCAGTGGCTATGGGAGATCGCTGTCAAGCAGGACAGAGCTTCAGATTTGCAAAAAAACCTCCAGCGCTGTGAGAAAGCCTGAAGCACTGGCTAGATGAAATCAAAGGGAAAACCCTAAATGTACAGCAGCCCCACTGCACCATGTTTACCATACTCCAAGACAATTTACAGCTCCAAAACCTTCACTCCCTTATTATTCCGCATGTCCAGCCTTCCTGGAACCATTACTACTACTTCCATGTTAGTCTTATTAAATACAAACTTTACATTTCACTCAGTACAAACACTCACTCTGCCCTTACTTTTTCAATTACTGTCAATTTCTTCGTCCAGCTCGTGGAAAATGCAGCCACAACAAAAAGCTCCTTGCCACCACATTTAAAGCCCATGGATGCCCTTAAGACTTCTGGCATTTGAGGACAACTATGTCAACTGCCTGTGAGTCTCGCAAATAGCATTAATGCACACTTCTCCTCAAATATACTTTGAAAGCCACATCAATACTAAGACACAACATAAATAAATGAGCAACAGTTAGGCTAAGGGCTGAAGAACCTTACTGTCTGTTTGTTACAGCACCTATGAATAATAAAATTAATATTCATTGAATGCATCTAAACAGCAGCCCTCCTTTTATATCTCTAGGATGTAACATGTTTGAACAAGGAACCTTATCTTCTAATCTCTATTGCAACACAGCCCACCACAACTGTAATTGCCAGACTAAAAAGGAATGTAAAAAAAGAAAAGGCACACAATCTACAATATGGATTAACATTCCAAGTGTTAGGCATCAGAAAAAATAAACATCTAAGAGGATACTAGGTGATCTTGACAGAAGAAACACATTGAAAAGCCTACAGAACACAACAAGTAACTTCACAAAAATTCCCTAGAAACATAAAACCCATTACTTATTCTCAGTAAAATAAAGAAACTCTCTTCCATAGTAATAACAAAATAGTGTTGATAATGGAGAGTTCCATTATAAGATTAAATACCACATGGACAAACAAAAAAAAAAGGAAGGACAGGTCTTCCGGAGGCATTCAACATGCATGAATTACAAGTGGTCACCACTCTGACCTAAAGGCAGGAAACATACTTCAAAAGGGAAAAAAAAATCCAAAAAGGAGAAGACACAAAAGACAAAGTTTTCTTTATGACATTCAGTCATGCCAAATCACTGAATGAGTTGCCAATTCTCTGTGGCTAGCAGAAAGGCTACCATGTTAAATGATTCTCCTTACATTGTGTTTAGATTACCTCTCTTTCACATTCACAATGAAGTAAAAAATTTGAAGAAAAGCAGTATCAGGGCTAGTTTATATGTAGTAACATTGTACTATCTAGATTGCTGCACAGTACACCCTCTGTTTAGACCTGCAATAAGAAGAGATTTTAGATGAGCATTCTAACAGAGTGAAAACTGCTCTACAATGATCAGAAAACTTTGTTATCTTTGAGATCTTCGCTATCCTTTATTTTTTTTAACACATCTCAGTGATCATCAGTGATTTTAAAAGGTGCAGCTGTATATGAACATAGCTTCAGCTTTTAAAATCACTGAAAGAAAGAGAATGCACACAAAGAATCAACATCTGTGCATTATGTTTTGGATCATATTTAAAGCATGATCATCAGCAGATAGTTTACTTACCTGGTACAGCATGACAGGTTCTATGCTGTATCCCAGTATATCAGCAAACTCCTTAGCAATAACTGTTTTGCCACACCCCTAGAATGTTAAAAAATAAGAACTGGATTACATTCAAAGGAACATTGGGAAGGAGGGAGAAAACAAAATTTAAATTCTTACTTTTCCTCCAATTAAACACATATCTTTAACCATATGGGATTGCATCATTTCTGCTAACAGTTGATTATGGCTGGAAGTCCTTATGAAAGTCTCTGATCGAGGACGCTTTTTTAACAGCCCAGTCCCAGCTGGAACCTGTTGGGGGAGGGGGGGGAGAGAAAAAAAAAAGTACTAAATAAGCTGTACTGTGATAACTCTAGGCTTTGTGTAGACTGGGTTATGCTTCTCCAAAATTGTTGTAACATTTTGTTAATGACTGTCATCCATCAAACCTAAATCTTTCACTTACAAAACATTAAATCATATAATTTCTAATAGACAACTTCTTCACACCTCCTTCGCCCACTCTTCATGAAAAAAATAACAAAATGTGAACCAATTCAATTACAGCATTGAGGTCTGCAAAGAACTCAAGGCTGTTCATACTAGAGACAAAATATAAAAATCACCAATATTCCTTGCTCATCGGAGAAACATGGAAGAGAAACAGCAATTCATACTGTGAAAACCTGAAGGAGCTACTTTGACCAGAATTTGGGAGAGTTTCAATCATTCCCCATGGTACGGCACTTGCTCTATTTCCACTTCCCATTCCAGTCTGGGAACCGTTTCATCTGCAAACTCCTTATGCCCCCCTGGTCCCACAGAGACACTCTGCAGACATATTTTCAGAAGGTATCACCCACATGTCAAACAAAAGCAAAAATTTTCCCGTCAAAAAAATGAGCTGAATCAGGTCCCTACAGACTCATCTTTTTCTGACAAATTCCCATTTGCTGTTGGTTCCTCTTGTCACTTAGTCATGGTAAAAACTCTCTGAGGATATTCCTCACCAATGTTAATATGATCTCTCTCTGGCTCCCACTAATTCACCTTATTTACAGACTCTCTAGACTCTCCAAATTCGACATGAACTTCAAATCCTCAGATCAGCATCTGTTTCCTGAACAAGACCTTATTTCACCACCTAGCAGGTCATAAACTTCACTGGAAGAAACTCAGACTAATCATATTTGATGTGATTGCTTTTGTTCCATTCTCCCAACATCCTGTGTCGGAACATTACCAAGCACTCATTAGATTTTATTTGAAGTGTAGACAGACTATTCTTTTTATTAAAAGAAAAAGGGAAAGCAGCACCAAGGGCATCACAAGTACTCTCTGCTATTCTAATCCAATAAAAATTAGGAAATCTAGAGGCCTTCCTCTCATCCATTCATTAGCATTTCTTTTAACACAAGAAATTTAAATGAATCATGTCATAAAGTATGAGTTTATCTAGAAATAAAACCTTATGTATCCATAATATAATATGCCAGTATCTAAATGCTTTTCTAATAAATTTCATGTGTTACACTATCAAAAAATATTCAATGCAAATAAGTTTCAGTATCAAGTGTAAGTGCCAAATTCTCAATGAGATGAAAACAAATTAATAATATCTAAAAATGTACACAGTTTGATGAATATACGAATTCATACCTGGAATGTCACTTCTTTGTCACCAATCTGGACAGTTACATCAGCCTTGAAGGGTTTGTTTCCATGTACACTTTCTACTTTTGTAATCCTTCTGGGAAACAGGTGGCTTTCTGAATCTTGAAGTTCAAAACGCTGTAGAATTAGGGCATGGGGGAAATTAATTATTAAATATAGCTTGCTGTTTTTTAAAACGGTTCGTTCTGAAAACGAAGATTAATTGCTTGTAAAGTCCTAAATCCATTTACTTTAACTTTCACTTCGCATACCTGTGTTCACATTATCAATGACCTATATATTTTACATTTAAAAACAAAGCAAACAGACCGTATACCTTCTACTCATTCTGACTGTAATGACAGATGTAAAGTGAAAATGTCATATGGTGACTTTGCCAAGTCTTAGCCTGACAGACTGAAATAATAAGAGAAACAGATGATAGCCTTTAGCATGTATAATAATAGATCACCTATCTCTGCAGGTCATTATAAGCAATTGCAGATTTAAACATCTGGCTACCAATAAAAATAACCATCAAACATTATGTTTACTTAACTCCACAGCCTTATCATAGAATGAAAATTGAGGACAACCTGTACAAATTAAGCCTTCAGCATGTTCTGGCTATATCAAGGACAAAAACCAGGACATTTGTCTTCCCAATCCTCTTCTGAGCATTACACTCTTTATTTTATGCTGTATATAGAAAGCATGAAAATATCTAACAAATCCTGGGAAAAGTCTATTTTGTTGGGGAAGGGGAAGTCGTATCACGTGGGTTTACACACAGAAAAGCCACTAACTGACATTACTGAACTCATAGAGCCATTTTCTTCAACAGAGTGAAAGCTGAGTAAACAAGAGGAAAAAAGAGCATTATCCAACTCCTCTGACTTCTTAGAAAAAATATTTTTTTAAACAGAAGTCACTAATGTAAAATAATTCTTAAAAAGCATGTAGTTGTATTACTACTAGAATTCACAGCACCACCTCTTAAAATTTAGAAAGAAAACTGAGATGCATTCATACAAATGCTTTGGCGCTTAATCCCTTTGTAAAATCCCATTCTGGAACAAGAGCCTACAAAAATGAATTTAAGATAAATGTGCTTTAGTAAAGGGCTGCAGCAAATTATATTCTAACAGCTGAGTCTACTTCAGATACAATTAAACGTTTAAACAACAGAGGACAGGAATGCCTACTGAGTAGTATCTCAAACTATGATTCTTTGAAATGCACTAGAGATGCTCCCACTCTTCTGTTGACTACTAAATTGTAATATTCTTAATAAGTTAATGGCATTTTGGATAGGGCCAAAGCTGCTCATATACAAAATCGCAAACTGTTGGAACATTCAAATCCTAACAATGTAACAAAAAGAAACAGAAAATAACAAAAAGAAATAGAAAAGAACAAAATAAAGTAACTGTGAGTAAGCAAGAAGCTTACAGCAGCCTCTGTATCAAACAAGGAACATTCGGAGACAGCAACAGCAGACCTTGTACACGAAAGTCTCGGGAGTCTAAAATTTCTAAGGTGGTTTTTGGCTTGGGTTTTTTAGGGGTTTTGGTTTTTGGTTTTTTTTTCTTGAAATGTTGTTGAGGGTTCTGCAGCTAGCCTTTTAGACCCTAAATTAGGACAGTGAAAGAGACTGTCTATCTCTGTGCAGATCCTTACTGAATTTATACATCTTTAATGCATCTAGCTGAATTTGTACAATTCAAATTCATCACATGTAAGCACAGCGGTGCTGCTGAACTGGATAATGTAGTAATTAAACAAGCTACCACACTTATACCTGGATAGGAGCCGCAAACAAAACTGTTTGTGGCTTCCAGAGTAAGACAGATCTCTTTGAAGCAGTTCTTCATTTGGAATTATGACAGCTAGATATGGAATCAGAGTGGCATTAAATGGATGTACAACACAGAGAATAACAGAATGGCTTGGGTTGGAAGGGACCTTACAGATCACCTAGTTCCAACCCCTCTGCCATAGGCAGGGACACCTTCCACCAGACCAGGTTGCTCAAAGCCCCGTCCAACCTGGACTCAAACATTAAACATATTTCTGGCTGAGCCAGAAGCAACTTCCTCTCTACAAAGTTCAAGTTGATATCCGTGAAGGAAAAAATATTTGTATCTTGGAAGGACTACTACTGGGAACATTCAGTATCAAAAAGTTTGTGAGATATTTGGAGAGTCAGAAGTGGGTAGTCCATTGCCTCAGACTCCACAGGAAAGAAAAAAGATAAGACTAGCCACCAAAAACTAGGCAAGTGGTTTGATAGTCCACAATCATCAGGTCATATTCTGCATGCCTAGAAACACACAAGAAAAAGCAAACTGTAAAAATCAGAAAAACCGAAGAAGAGAAATTCTGACCACTTGGAAGTATCTAATGATCAGTAATGTCTCAGCACGGAAACTGCAAAGAAGACACTGGCGATCCAGCCAGTCGAAGGAAAAGCGAGCTTAAAGAGACATACTTGCAGATAACCACAATGCTGAACCTACAAGACAGCCAAGATATCCAAAAGAGGCATCCAAAGGCAACTGATCTATCTTGAAGATTCTCTGCACGGGAAGAGGAGTTTTTCAAGGAACAAGCAGACGGAACTGTTTCACAAGAAGCAAAATATGAACGGCTCAAGTGCAAGATCAGGTAGATAAATGAAGTCTGAAGGACAGATTCCACTACAGTGGAACGTATTGGCACTAAGAGCATTCATTAATGCAAAACCCCAGAGATGATGAATTACTTTGGGGGGAATAAGAGAGAAACAAGTCTTTCCTTAGACCAAAATTTGCAACAGAAATATCTTAGAAGTGAACGGAGTTATCTAGACAAGACAGACGTCAGTCTTCTGCACTGTTAGCCCACTCTCTCTGAGAGTAGTGACAGTAGCCTAAGTAGCCTGAAGAGTCCCTACTGCGAGGCAGGCAGACGGTTTTCAAGAAGGAGGTCAGCTGAGATTCAAGTTGGTGTCCAAATAATACAAAAATGAGTCAAAGGGAACAAACAAGCTTTTATTTGATACAAGATCCAGACAGTAAACACAGAATCGATCAAGGCATGAACAAACATGAAGACAATTTCTAGAAGGGTCTTAGAGTGAAGTTAAAGACTTGGATAGTAGGCTAAAAGGGACTTGCTCAATGATTAAGACATATCTGCTCTATACGTTGTTTCTAAAATCTGATAGGAAGATGCTCTTAATTAGAAGGTAAAAAAAAAAATACAACAGTGTGTGTTTCCAACGTTGGAGGAAAAGAAGCATGCAAAAGGCATGTGAGAATTAAAAAAGCAAACCCAAAATCTCTGATGAATCTGAAGTAAAATACTCAGAGCCTACGGAACAATGAAGAAATCAGTATAGTCTCTTATGACCCACCAAACTCAGCCCAAATGAAGACGACCAGTTTTACAAATGCCTATCAGTAGTACACAGGAAAGAAAATACCGTGGGAGACACCATATGTGCTTCAGCTTATTGTTTGGGAATGTTTAACTGGAGATTGTTCTCCTTGAAAGCAGTGATTTCTCTATATCTAAGCCTTTTAGAGAAAAAGCTTAAATAAATTTTCACTTAATTTTTCCAATCATATTTCAAATGTTCATCTGCAGTCAAAATAATTTGTCATGTCAATATTTCATGCAAGTACAGAATAATTTTAAAGGCCAGAATTCAAACCAAGTCTTATTTTCCTTTGCAAGACCTTCTAAGTTTAAGATCTTCGTTAAGAATCAGAACAGAAATTGATACAGTTTCCAAAGTGCAGAAACTTCAAATAAGGGTACACAAAGGCACATCATTCTCAAGTTTATTTTGGTACTTCTGCCCTGTCTGTTGCAAACTAATGAATGCTGCAAACTGTAGTGCTTGTACAAGTGTTCTGTATGACAGGCAACTCTCAACATCACTGCTGATGCTGGATTAGAGTGTAATCCACAAACACTTTTGTTGATGCTGACTAGTTTGACACAAGGAGCCACATTTGCATACTGGTTGATAGACAGAGTTAAGCCTAAGACAGGTATTAACTCCAACTAGATCCACTCAACAAGAGATCTGCATTTCAAAGCATCTTTACATATTCAAGGCTAGTACTGTAACAAACTACTTTCACTCACAGGAAAGGTGTAAGTCAATATTTCGCATTAGTTCACTATCGAGAATAAGAACTACAAGGAATATCTATGTCTTAGTGGAGTCTCAGTGAGCAAGGAGGCACATAAGGAAAAGATTTACCCAAGCTGAAGATAATGTTTGAGAAGACAGTGCCTGGAGAATATGATCTCTTCAAGAAACATGCACAGCGTCTAACAGCTGCCAAAACCAGCTGTTTAGCCTAACCGCTGGCTACCTCACTTCTCAGCTCTGACAGCTGACTGGAAGAAAAGACATCCTGAAATTGATACGTTATCAGCTAGACTACTACTTCCCCATATCTGTCTCCAAGTCTGATGCCTAAACTTTACATTTTATTATATGAAATTTATTTTCATTATTTAAATATTAGCTGATATTAAGAAGTGATTCAACATTAGCCCTTCACTTGCAATACACTTTGAGTATTTATTTTTTAAACTCTTGACACTTCCCAGTTAAGATTAGTATTTCCTAACTGTATTCTGTTACACAAAGGGAAGCATTCAGTGGCAAATATTAGCCGGCCACTCTTTGGAAATCAGTAGGAAGGCAGAGTAAGAAGTCACCTTGCTTCTGCCAGACTCGTCTCCCTCACATTTCTTACAGAATGGAAAAAAATAATTTCTTACCCATACTTTATACAGTTCTGGCACCTCAGTACAACCAGTTATTTTCTGTATTGCTTAAGGTTCATTGCTTAACAAGATTTATTGTGTGCAAATAGAATAAAATTCCACATCTGATTATATGTACTTGTTGACATAATGGGACGAGTTTCTATAAGTAGTGATGAGGAAGAGTATAAAAAAAAAAAGAAAAGGAAAATTAACACAGAAAATGTAAATAATAAGGAGGTATTTAAAAGTAGATGATCACTGAGAAAGAAGATTTCATTAGTCAAATCAACCTGTCTCACACAGGAAGGAAAAGCGTGCACAACACACAAAATTAAATAAAAGCAATGGAAAATGGAGGAAGCTGATGGTACTGAACATAAAGACGCTCACCATCTATAACTGATACGAGAAACAAAATTACATAAAGGATTTAAAATAAAGGCATATTAAGAACAGAAGTGACTGTTACTGCTCTGCTAACAGAGAGAAGTCTATTTCCACCCAGACCACAGTTCTTACGGGCAACTTCAATCACCCTGATGTGTGATAGCTCCCGCTATTCCCAAACAAGGAGCAATCCGTTGTGGATGTGGCAATCAATGGCAGCCTTGGCTGTAGCAACCATGAAATAATGGAGTTCAGAATCCTGTGGGGGAGTGATGAAGGCAAGTACCAGGCTACAGATCCTGGATTTCAGGCCAGACTGTCTTATTCAGAGAAGTGGTAGATAGGACTCCACAGGAGGCAGCTTTGAAGGCTCATGAAGGCTAGCAGGTCATTCAGGACAACCTCCTTCAGATGCATGGACTGTCCATCCCAAAACTCAGGAAGACAAGTAGAAGACCAGCCCAGTTAAACAGGGAATACAGAACTGAGCTCCAATGCAAAAAGGCAGTAGAAAGGAGCTGTCAGCAGGGATGGGCTACAAACATCTCCCTGACATGCAACCTTGGTTTTAAGAAAAACAAAAATTCACTAGCTACAGAGTTGGTAATTTCTAAATATGTACATACAAATAACTTCCAATTTTCAGGACTGAAAGAGATGGGTAAGATGCTCTAAGCTGTGAATGCTAATTTTCGACAACGTACAGAAATCCTACAACATATTCAAAGTGAAAGAAAGTCGGCACTGTGCGAAAGTTTGAAAAGGATAAATGGAATAACCCAGCACAATTATAGGCCTTGTAAGGTATTATTAAATGTGGACAAAACAACAAAACAGACCTGACCAACAACAAGCAACAAAACACAGGCCAAAACCAGAGACTAACATAATCTGTAACGATGCTATACTGAACGTATTTTGTGCACGCGATCTCTATTGTCATTTTAGTATCTCCTCTTAAAGGTCAAATGCCAGATGTATTTTTCAAGCATTTGACTACCTTAACCTTGTAAGTAGCTGCTTTCAAGTTAATTAACCACTGACATAATGAGGGTTCTTCTGTAGTCTTGAACTGAGATCTAAATATTCTACAGAACATAGAAGTTTCACCTTTCACTATAATGAAATCTACTATGTTATTAAGGTTATTTATTTTAATATTGTTTTAGCATCAAAAATAATGTAACCATTTAGTTTACTTAAGAATTCTTTTTTTTCACAGTAGTGGTGAATCAATGTTAGTCAGGAGAATTACTGTCATAATTCATCACTCCCTGGAATTATAATATATATGTGCAACACTTACTTTCAATGCATCTTTGACTGCAGTCCTGCCTTCCTTTCCAAGGAAAACATTATAGGGGTAAAGACGGTCAATAACACGCTGGACTGACATCATAGGAAAGGAATCCTAATTCAAATTTAAAAATACAAATTAAAAAAATGATTGGCTCATTCTATCATCAGCCACTAACCTGAAAATCCTATATAGTGCTGAACTGAAAAGTGTAAGGGCAATATACAAATGGCCACTACATGCAGTATTCGATCAAATGTCGAAACAGGTATTTCTCAGGTGCAATTCATTATAATCTAAAGTAGATGAGGAGAACTATGTCCTAAAAATTACTTTTTTCCTGTGCATAAATGAAAGCTACAGTGACTGGCTTAGACACCTGAAGACATTTAAGGTCAGGAGACAAATCCCACCACAGGTAACTGAGTTTCATAATACCACTAGAAAAGAATCAATATGACAAGAAGTCTATAATACAATAATGATCTATTCATTCACAGTGATTTCTAGTCTTTAATTTTTATTCTATAACACTGTACAGATTCTACTTAACAAATCAATTCCTAGAAATTTCTGAAGTTTGATCAAAACTGTTTTATTTTGAAATAAGTTACTAAGTACACCTGCACTTTCTACATAAAATTGCAAACTACTTTTTTTTTTTACTATCTCCTTGTTAGCTGTAAGTACTAACTCTTTTGGCAGTTGCTGCCTGAAGCAGACAAAGATTCCATTATTTTGCCACAGTAGCAGACAAAGAAATGGAAGTGCATTTATGAATACTCAATAAACATATGCATAAAGCCTTGCATGGTGGAAAAAAGTGTTTCAAAAAGCCTAAAGTAATGCTGAATTGTTTGTTTCAAAAAAGACTTGCAAATTCTTGAGGGCTACTTGTGTGTAACACTAGTGCAAAATGGTCAGTGGAGAGGCATTACTTTCTTAAGCCTTCAAAGTAAGTAAAAAGTAAATAATATAATCTAAATAAAACCACCTGATTTTCAGTTATACATGTGGATTTATGTAAGCACCCAACTGAAAGAAGAGTCGCTTAGAAATGAAATCAGGAGATGCATATTTTATGACATGCATAATTCAATTCATACTTATAATCAGTAATACTATTTATAATGTTCCATATTAAAAAAAGATCAGTAAAAATAAACCATTTAAGGCACTGTAGTAAATGTACTGCTTAAAGGATCTGGGAGCCCTTATTGCATTTTAAAAGCCCTCTATCTATTTATAAAGACATAACATATAATTTGTCCACATTATCTCGAATTAATAATAATTACAATGGTGTGTATGAAATTAGCCTCTCCAGAACAGCACCCTACAAAAAAATTCTCCCTTCCAGCAGGGAGGAGTTTTCAACCTAAGAAATACATTCTGAGACTGTGTGAATCCATGATAGAAGATAAAGCAGCTAGTCATTACAATGCATTCCCTCCACACTTTTAAATGGTTAAATCAAACAAGCTAGAAGTAGAGGATGGCAGTGACCGAGCATGGGAAGGAAAAATGCTGTAGCTAGAATCTCTGAGAACAGTCGGCTTTGAAAACCAAGTGATTAAAACTAATTCTAAAAGAAACAGTTCTCGATTACCTAAAAAAGACACTGTCATATAATGGTAACACTTCACATTCTGTAATGTAAAATAAAATGCTTCCTTCATTTCATGGTTTAGATAATAGCTTAGGGCTCATTTTCTTTCCATTACTCTGAAAGCCATCTGGCATTCATTTAAAAATAATTTTTCACTACAGGGCTCAAAGAATAAAAAGTTGCAATTTATTTTAAAATCCAACATGTATGTCTTTCCTAAATCCCTCCAAATACTGTTTCATTTCTCCAAACTTGAATTTTAATCACTTCTTAACATCTGATGTAGTATTACTAATTCAGAAAAAAATTACATATGTAAGTATCCAGCACTGACGGGACTGAGCACCAGAGTAACACAAGTAATTGGTATGTTTTAATGCAAATAATCCAATAAAATATGTAGAAGTAACCTGTCACTGAGCAGTACCATGGGTAAAATGACTGCACAGGAGATACAACTGAGAATTATCCTAAGAGTCCTTTCTACAGACACTTGCACCTTGGAGAGAGCATTTGAGAAATTGTCCTGGTATTCTGCCGTCCTGGGGTGACCACATCTTCCTGCATGCAGAAGAGTACCAAGCCCAGATCAGATCTCCCTAACTTCCTTCAGGAGGCACCTTCTGCTTTTACTTTTACTTCTTACCATGTAATTATAAAGTTCAAGGGACAAAACACTGTCAGGGAAAGCAGCAAGACTGCCACTGCTTTAGTCCTGACCTGCCTGATCTGCCACTGTGAACTCAGCAAGTGTACAGTTGTTATATTTCCCCATGGACCGTAGCTGCCAGATAGTACTGCATCGTCAAGTGCACACAGCCCACATCTTCAGGTAACCCTCTATGTCCATGTTTATTCTAAATCCACCAGCCAACCCAAAGACCTAATGTAGGCTGCATAACTGTCTCCTATAGCCATATCTGAATAGCTGTTTTGAGTCATTTTAGTGTCTTTGGAATGCAATCAGTCTGATTTACATGAATACCATTAATTCAGAAGCACTTCCAGGTTATGATTTTTGTCTCTCTCCACTGACTACCTCAGTGTCATCAGGTAAACTGTAGATGCCCCTGAAGTCAGGTAAGGTGATTTAGCAAAATAAAAACCATTATTTTGAGCACTAAGAGACATTTCATCATATCACAAATCTTGTGTCATGCCATACATTGTCCTTTGGTATTATGCTATATACTTGGTGTACTATTATCCAGAGATATGTGACTGGGGATTTTGTCTCTCAAACCATCTCAGTTTTTCTGGGTTTATTTTTCAAATGTGCATGTTAATCTTCTTCTAACAACACGAATAATCCAGATCTAATTTTGAGAAACTTGAAGCCCATACAGTTTCACAGCACATGTGTATGCACATACCAAAATATGAACCGCAGCCGATAAGCTGTCTAAAGGAAAATCAGGAAGTCCCAATGTAGAAGATTCTTGAGAGCAGAGAGTTGTAGCAAAAGACAGGAGATGAGAAATTCTGCATAGGAAAAAGTAATTACAGAGTTTTAGACAAGCTATCTATATTTAAAACACTAAAGCCTACAAAGTTAAATACAGTATAAGACGCTGAAACTATTTCCGAGTGCAAATAAGTAAGGTGTGATTGAAGTTCCAAAGCATTAAGGATTCATTATACGAAGGCTGCACACGAAAAGCTGTGTGAGCATACACCCACACGTATTAAAAAACTTCTTCAGTTTTGGTCTCTATGCAGTGATAGAAGACACAAAAATAGCAAGGAAGCCTGAAAGGACATTGCTTTTCTTCATTCATTCCTTTTTTTTTTTTTAATTATGAAAAATTACCTCTCTGTGGAAATGTTTGATCCAATTGAATATAACAGCTGAAGATGGTCCTGAAAAATAGAACATAAAATCACAGAGTAAATTAATTCTGGGATCATACTGTGGGTCACAGCTCATGATATAAGAGGCATTTTCTATTTTTCCCCTCTAATTTAGACATGAGGAGTCTAGTCACTCCTTGATACCGAATTATTTTTATTTAAAAAAAAAAAAGAAGAAAGATTATCAAATCTTTCTTTTAGGGTTATATGTTTTACAGAAGTTATTTTTCTGCTGCAGCATTCCTTGGCAACTTTAAGACTGCTTCTCAGGAATTTATTAGGGCCCAGTATGAAAAATTCCCTTTAAGATAAATTTATTACTCAAAGATTCTTTTCAGGAGTGAGTAAGTAAAACATAATGTCAAAATATTAGCTCTACTCAGTACAGATAATCCAACTCTTCTGCTAGGACACTTACCTTAAAGGGCAGATGATAAATGTCTCTAGCTTGAAACCGGGAGCGAAGGGGTGGATCCAAAGGGTTCCCCGAGTATTTAGGTACTGGCAGGCCCAATGCTATCACTCGAAAATCTTCACTAACCCGAACAATCTTCCATGAATCTAACTCTGATTTTGTATGATCCTAAAGTAATTAAAATAAAGCAACGAGATGAAAAAAAATTACATCATTAAAAACTTACGACGACTAAGCTGAAGATTGACTAACAGCCCTGGTCCTTCAGCCTAAATGCAGTAGTGTTCACATTTCTCATTCGCAGGGGCTAGAAAAGTATTGAACCAGTTAAATTTGTGGATGGTACAAGCAAGTTCTTCCAAAAGGAATGCAGACAGAATGCTTGATTAGGTGCAGCTTTCAGGCCTGTAGCAATTTGATTGAAGACCCCACAGATGGTTAAAGTTGAAAAAGTACCATTTCAACACTATTTTCACATATAATAGAAAATAAACAGATCACAAAATTTAGTTCATTCTAAAAAATTACAAGTGGGTTACTACAAGCAAGTTTTTTTCTTCTTTTTTCCCCTCTTATAAAGGAGTCTGAAATCTGCTACTAAAAATTTTCATTTACAAATTACGCTTTATTATAAGCAATAACATAGAACTAGACTCCTTCACGAGGACGTTAAATGTTGTATTTCCATTGTTGTCATGTAAGATTCACTGCATACAAAATAGCGTTCTTTAGTCTTCCCACATCACAGTTAAGTCTTCCTTGAAACCACACATGAGAACATTTCCTGCAGACCTAGATGTACAGTGATTATTCACACAGAAGAGAAAATTAACATTAGCTTACATAATACAATATTCCCCAAACAACAAAACAAGAATATTAGATTTAGTATTGTAGCAAGAAATTTATTTAATTCGTATACTATTAGCAGTGTGCCTGAGGCACTCATTTTGAAACATTTTATCATTAGAAAAGTGTTAAAAAGGAAAAAAGAAAAGAGGAAAATGCTTTGCATAACTCCAACCAAATCCTATCTGAGTTTGAATTCTCATTTTCAGTCTTTAAATACAATTACATCTTAAAAGCTTACTTTTAAAATGCAATAATAATGCTTCCAACAACGGCATTACTGATTAAACATAAAAATGTTTTTGGAAAAGGCATGGATCAGAAGAATTGTAACCACAGATGAGAGGCACAAGAAATAACGATACATTTGCAGAAGTCCACTACAATACTTCAGTGTAGTTGGCAACTTCATACAACTCAGGATTAATGACAGAAGGCTTATTATAAATTTCCTTCCTGTGCCACATGGGTCTGAAATATATACCTAACCACAGCTAGGTATGACAGACAGAAACATGAGCAAGCATGTTCATACAAGGTTAACACGGACTACTCTTTTTCACGTGGACAGACAAGACACGGGTGAAAACTTCTTTTTATTGTTGCAAGCAGTAGTCTGACTTCTCACACAGCTTTCACCCTGCCTATTTCATCCTACGTAACATCCAGAAAAAACCATAGAAACCTTGGTGAGGTTTCCCCCATTTGACTCATAAGTACTCTCCCCTTCATAACAATATTGTTGCACTACCAAGAATATGGGGGAAAAAAAATAAAAACGAAAATCCAAACAGCATTTCCATACCTGCAGAAGTTTGTCGTAACGCTCTGCAGACATGAGAAAACGACCATCTTCAAGTTGCATTTCCCTGTTCTCCAGCAAATTGTTTAACACCGGCAGAACGTTCCGCTCGGCCTTCTCCAAACCTTCCAGCACAAGGATTCTGCCTTCGGTAGCCGCACGAACTGCACACTTTCAAAAAAATAAAACCCCCAATATTACAACAGAAATAAACATTACATATCTCATTAAATCCTGCTGGAAAAAAGAACACCTAGGTGCTTCCCAAAACAGCATTTATTTCTGTAAGAATCAGCAAGATTCAGATCAGTAGTGATAAGGAAGAGTGACAGTTGACTGCCTTAACAGTGCTACACATTCACGAGCTGGACTTTTCCCTCCTAATGATTATGGGACCTGACAGAAATAAGTTCCACTGTTTTGTACTGACAGCATAAAATTTAAAACCTTTTAGACATTCTAGTGTATACTCAGTATACACTAATATGTGGCACCCTTTCTTTCTGATGTTGTGTAGTATTTTGTATTTTGAGGTATTTTAACACCCTCTAACAATTCTGGGACAGCTATTGATACAAAAAACATACAATCTAGGTGGCTTTACATTTTTACAATTTTATTAAAATATTTAGAAAAAAGTCAGGTATTCCTTTGGATTGTTCTGGTATGCACCAGCGTAATTCACCCTCAGTATAGTGCTTTCATTTGACTGGAACATCAGTCTATTGAAACCAAACATGAATGATAAAAAACAGATAGTGCTATAAATAATCAGATGTTTTAAAATGTGATAAAATCAAAAAGATTTAGAATTATATTCCCTTCTACAAAATGAGAATAAAAGTGTAACCATTAACTTGACAGTCCTTTGGAGCCTTTGGGATAGCAAGTTATTTCTTTTCTGTATTTCACTTTTTTAGTTGTTTATATGTGGCTGTTTATTTAAGTGCATAATGTGGAGCCAAAATGTAAAACTAAACTCCAGTGCTGGTAATTTTGTGCAACTTTCTTGCAGTCAATGACATTCACTCAGGTAAATTAACTACACTTCGTATCTAATACTCACAATTACTGTCCAGTAAAAGACTCTGAAATTCAATGCATTCTTGTCTACTTCCAGTTTGCAGAAGTTTAATCAGATAATAATGGGGGAGGTTTAGGCACAGACAACATTTAGAGGCACCATAGAGTCTTCCTTTGCATTCCTATTACATTTTAACACAATTTCAGACAAAAGCACAGTTGCAGAGGGAGAACAAATGAAATCTCTTCCCAGCATGTCTCCTATAAACTCCTACAGAAGAACCTGTCATATAATGCTAGATGGAAATCTCTGATGAATACAATACATGCCAAAAATTGGGACAGAGAGAAAGAAGGAAGATATGAGAAAGAATAATGAAGAAGTAACAGAATACAAAAAGAACAAGAAAAAAAAAAAGAATTACATATGAAAGCAGACGTATAAAGGACAAAAGCATAAGCATAAACTAGGAACAAGGAACAGTTCAGCACAACAAATAAATTGCTACATGGTACAAAACATACAACAGAATCAGAGATCCATCTGAGAAAATGAAGACACTAAATGATAAGACTAATTAATTTAGATGCTTCTTATATACAGTATTGAAGCATAAATAACTACTGGCAAATTAGCCATAACGCCATAACATATCTAATCTGGATTCAAGCAAACATTACTGAAAAAAGGCACTCACAAATCCTGCTATACATCTCCAGATCAAGTTCCCTCCTTTGAAAGACATCCTATGTAACATTTTAATATCTCGTCTCAGTATCAGTATCTGAGGAACCTGGAATAACCCCATCAAACAAGCAATAGTCCCCAGATTATTTCTCTTCCACTCAATCACCAATTCTTTCAAAAAGCAATCAGTATGCCAGCTGATTTTTGTTGTTGTTCTTGTTAATTCAGGACACCATACTCTACTAACAAGCAATATAAAATTCCTCTCTCCTCATCCAATAAAATTTGTACAAAGGACAAATTTTTACTGACATTCTTCTCTAGGAAGGTCACTGGTCAAGTCAAAAACCCGCTTCAACCTGCTTGAATAGAAAACCTGCGTCTCCAGCAGCCAGTCCAACACCTGGCACGAACAAAACGCTTTTTTGTCCAAACGCATTTTGGAGATACAGCCAGAATATGCTTTAACAAACAATAGATTTGCCAAGTTGGTTGGATTCTGCATACTATAAGTCTACGAAGACTTTATGACCGAGTTTTACTAGCCAGAGAAAAATACACATTCTGTTCATATGGTTTCAAAATATTTTGAGTATCCATAGAATCTTGTTGACTCAAGTTGAGACATGTACACTACGGACGAAGACTTGCTGAAATAACAGGCTTCCAGTATCAACATAAACCTCTCTCCTGAACTTGTACATGAAGGCAACCTGCTGTAGGGGTAGACAGCGAATATCAGGAAGTAAATAACAATCATTCACGTCAAGAAAGAAGATGCTCTCCATTAACAGTGCAATCTTGAGAAGCAGCCTACTACTCTCTGTTGCCTGCTGATCATCAGCTTCAAGGATCAAAATTTTAAAAGTACACACTTTCCAGAGCTTGGAAACTATTGGAAGTTTTTATTCAAGATTCCATTGCTCAGTACAATAATATTTCAAAACGTATGCTACAGATGGTCTTTGCCTACCTATCTGTACCTTTTATAACCAGTTTCAGAAATGGCTGAATGCACAACCATGGTTTTTCACTTCTTAATCAAAGACACCCCGCAACAACGACACCACCACCACCACCACCTGGGTGCTAATTTACTCTGATAGGTTTTCTTCCAAACTGTGCTCCTCATTTATCTTCAAAGCATATATGAAATATTGGAAATTGTTCTCCGAAATACAATGAAATAAACGCACAATTCATCTACCTCTGAAGTTCTTGTGTTAAATAGCACCAAGTCTGCTCTTCAGACCAAAACCAACTACATATCTCTGGCTGAACAATGATATTTCTGCATTCTGGCTGGTAATGAGTAATAAGTTTTTGCAATAAGTTAGGCATACTACAAGGCATCCTCTGAATCATTATTTCAGTTTTATCTGTGTATTGATGGATTGGTATGGAAACTAAAATGCATAAAAAATTAGAGGAAGGAAACTAAGTTTGCAATCTGTCACTGAAAATCATTTTTTAAAAATGCTTCCAAGAAACAAATCTCCATAATTCTATAATGAAAACCCAGAAATAGCTGTGCTGCCTGCCTCCCTCTCTCACTAGCCTCGTTTGTTCTAAATGTTTAATATAAACCGTAATTTGACGGGGGGGGCTTATATTGTGCAGCCTTGATGATAAACCTGAGATTAAAAGCATTCATTCTTGCTAAAAGGCCGAGAAGGATTTGTTAAACATTTACTTTCAGATTTATTGTAACTGCAGCGAGGGACTGTTTTGCTCACCAGAGGAGGACAGATGCTGATGCCTCCCACCCATGCTCCCAGTGCTCTGGGAAGATGCTAACCTGGATACCTGCTCCAGGGAATACCCGCGGCTACCAGGCCGGGAGCAGAAACCCCTTACATGGTGCTGCTCTCATAGGAATGGCTTTATGCAACAAATACATAACGCAGAGTGCTTACCCTGGTTTCACACTGCAGCTACAAAAATACATTTTTACCTTTAAAGGCAAAAGCATCTTAGAAACAAGACAACCCTAAGTGGACTTCCATTGTCTTTCCTGTAGCTGAACCACAGTGAGTTCTTCCACTTGAGCAGCGCAAAATACGACAACTGCAGGAAGCTGTAAACCCCAATTTTGACATAAATCACAGTGTATAAGCACATGGATGAAGATACACTGTATCAGAAAGGGAAGAAGTACTGAAAACAAGCTCACACAATGCACATACTGAAATGCACAAACACCAGAAAAAGGAGGCCATTTTTATAAAGCTAACCAAAACAGTTTGTAAAGACACTAGAAATTTTAACGGTATAGTTTAAAATACCAGAACTAAAATGGCAGTTCTCTTGGGAAAATGCTTATCATAAAGCAAAAAACTCTGGTTGCGCAGAAATCCATGAGGAAGGTTCTTGGGGAACTCTAAAGGGCTTTAATTTTTTAAACCTGGGCATCATTCTGAATACGATGTACAGGCTGCGTTTCAGAACTGTACTGAAAAAACGCTGCTAGACAATTACTGATTACTGTTGAGCAATTTCTCTTTCTCAGGAGCTACCTCAAGATAATTTTCAGGGTTTTTTTAGACAATGACTTGCCCCTGCTCTGAAAACTGGATCCTTGTAATGACATCTCAAGCACAGCAACCATAGCTACTATGTGGAAAAACAACAGTACAAGTAGCTCAGTGAACACAAGAACTAATGAGGTAAGGTTTCCCTACATCTGCAGCCTACATTTCAGATGTCCCTTCCAACGCAGTATCTCATTCCACCACCCGCACAATATCCCACGCAAACTCATCTTCCCAAGTCTTTCCATTCACTCCTGTATTTCATAAACATCCCAACAATGTAACATCCAGATGTCTCTTATGGTGAAAAGAGATCATTAACAACCATCTGGTAAGAACAACACAAAACTTGGGCTATTTTTTGAGCTAACACGATGCTGACCAACTGCAGCAGGCTAACAGAACTTCAACTATTAAATCCATGGTGCAGCTTGTCTTCCAGGGAATGGAATTAATTCCATTAATTTGAGTCCCTGTAACCTACCAAGCTACCAAATATCACAAAACTGAGAGGAAATTTGTATCTTTTAAATTTCTTTCCATGGGTCAAATACAATTAATCAAATTTTTCAAATTTAAGTCATTAAAACTAACCAACAAGTAAAAGATACCAGGAAAAGAAATAACAGAGATGCAGAATGAAACATGCTATGAGATTTTACTCCTCATTTTACTAGGGAAGGAAGAGGACATTGACCAAGACTTGTAATTTACTGTAAGTGCCTTGGGTTATTCTTTGAAGAAGATGCAACAGAACTAATAAGATCATCAATTTTTTTATAATACTTACATGGAAATAGCAGATTATCTAGAAATTTAGAGACAGTCTAAAGATAGATGTACAAACAGATGTTGAGGGCAAGGAAGCATATAAGGTTGTCTCCTTCTGGGGAATCTACTTTGCTAGATTTAAAAAATATCTGTAGAGTAGACAGCATGTCTAATGGTATGCCTCTACCAAAGAATATCTTTCAAGATATTTGTTCAGTTTTAAGGTCTCTTAATTCCTTAGTTATTGTTTTCCCTCATGAGCTGAGCAAACAAGAAAGCTGTTGAGCAACACTGAAAGCGATGACAATTTAATGGACTGAAATGATAATACACTTCCTTCAAAATAAAAGTATTGACAAAAATTAAGTAGTAAGATAAAGGGCTGCTAGAAGCCATGTTTAACCAGTTTCAAAGCAACAATGTCAAATTTTTACAAAAACTCACTGTTACCTTTTTCCTTAAATATTTGTAAAATCTCGTGTTCTGAACGTCTAAGGCCATTCAAAGATGAGATTACAAACAGACCTACCATTCATCTAAAATGTGTATTCTATTTTTTGTTACAAAATCTTTCACTCTGCAGATGATAAACTATAGTTTTGCATTTTACAATTTAGGCTACAAATACAGTGAGTTACATATATTCCAAATGTGACGTTCAGGTTTTATTAAAATCAATGTAGTAGTGACTAATATGGTGATTCAAATTAAAAAACTAACTTAAGAATACTTAAAAACTAACTTAAGAACAGAGCACCATCAGCCAGACTAATTAGTATCCAAGGAGAGACTCCAGCTGTTTGCAGGAGTTACCAGTGCGGAAGAATGGCCTGAACTGGTAAGCATCTAATTCGTGATGGAACACTATGGCACAGAATGAACAGCAACAACACGAATTTATCGGAGATTTGAATCAGAAAACTAGGCTAGAAAAGTTTACCCTAGGAAGTGAATCGACATGTGACAAGATCATAAATATGTTAATGTGACAAGAACTGCAAACAGTCTTTCATTTCACAGTCATTTATTTTAGCTTCCCCAGTTATCGATTTCAGCTCCCTCCACACAATTTTTTCTTTTCCCTTTTCTGAACTATCACATGTCAATGATTTGTTTTATTTCCATCACCCCTTGCGCTAACACAACAGTCAGGTGTTTCCACAACAGTGCTTGCAAACTATTTACAAGAGAACATGTCCCCGTCTAGGCAGGATGTGACCATTTTAGCTGCTTTACACCAAGTACATTAGTACAACAGTACATTGACATTAGGTATGTGAAACATTTTGCATCTTGGGCAGAGAGCAGGCCCAGGAGCAAGCAACCTAAGTTTCTGAACAGATTTACCAGTGCAAATATCTACAAACAACGAAACCGAGGGGGGTTTATCTTCATGCTATGCAACTCTTGGCTCCTGGACACGAATAAGGAAGATGGGTTATTTAAATTTTTCTTCCTGATGAATAGCAGAATAAAAAGGAAATTAAGTACTTGGCAGATATCTAAAAATGATGAAGTTACGTATCACTTGTAAATCACTTCGATTCAGAGCACCATCCATCCAGTCCATATTGCCTACGAACGTTATGACCCCACATATTACAAAGTATTGCCCCTTTCCACATTGTAGGAAATACTAGCTGAAAAGAAAGCAGAATATAGATGTAACAGACACAAACATAAGAAAAAAGAACCCCACACCTTTGATTTTAATCATTAAGGAATTATAAATACACAGTCCAAATATTACTGACATTACATCACAGACTTTCATCTCTATGCCCTCCACATCAAAACAAAATACCAGAGTCTGAACTGCTAACTCAACAAATCCAGTTACATGCTGACACTTCTAGAACCATAAAAGAAGTATTGGAAATGATTAAAACAAAGTCACCTCTATGAGTTAAGAGGCTACTAGGGGCTCTTATCAAGCAATTTCTTTTTAGATACAAGATATAGAATCATAGAATCATAGAAAGTTTTGGGTTGGAAGGGACCCCTAGAGGTCATCTAGTCCAACCCCCCCGCAGCGAGCAGGGACACCGCTAACTAGATCAGGTTGCT
>Ga0065711_1002636_pt1 | contig 32492 bp, 17 predicted proteins | sample Hoacrofraction12_FD_59098 | JGI IMG/M metagenome (GOLD analysis project Ga0065711, IMG submission 59098) | Hoatzin crop microbial communities from Cojedes, Venezuela - Epithelial fraction 12 v2 (version 2) | ecosystem: Host-associated > Birds > Digestive system > Esophagus > Crop | place...
CAGGCTGCCCAGGGAGGTTGTGGAGTCTCCTTCTCTGGAGATATTCAAGACCCACCTGGACAAGGTCCTCTACAGCCTGCTGTAGGTGACCCTGCTTCGGCAGGGGGGTTGGACTAGATGACCCACAGAGGTCCCTTCCAACTCCTACCATTCTGCGATTACACTCCTGTTACACTCAGATGTGCTCCTGCGTCTTACACTAGAAAGTCTCAGTTACCCAAAATTAACAGGATGTGCCAGATGAGTGACGGGTACTCCACACTGTTTCCCTGGTATTAACTGGGTGGCTGAAACAAGGACAGTAGCTTCAGATTAAAATTTCGAATGTGCAGAGACCTGCCTCCTCCCTCGACCTGAGAACAGTGCTGCAGCAAGTGCCCTGATGTCCTGTCTCCCTGCCCTCCTTCTGCAGTAAGGGTACCAGCATGGGCTATTTGAGCACCTTTGCCTCAGGGTGATACCTTGTCCCCGCTCCCCTCAGTAGCTTCATTGGAGCACCCTCCTGAAAAGAATCTCACTTTCCTACTAAGGTAAATACATCCAGAAATACACTATGCACTCGCAGGAGCTGCTTCCTTGCACTCTAGTGTAAGCAAATATTGTCAGTTTGTAAAAAAAGCTTCAACAACAACAACAAAGAAAAACATCCCAAAACAACCAAAAAAACCCCAAAACACCAATGAAAACAAACACCAAAATCCACACAACCAACAACCTTCCCCTCCAAAACCCCCACAAGAATAGTGTTTGAAAATAAATAAACTGGGTGTTTTGTTTTGGGGTTGGTTTTTTTGTTTTATTTTTTAAACTAAGGGATTAAGTGACCCTGCTTCGGCAGGAGGGTTGGACTAGATAACCCACAGAGGTCCCTTCCAACGCCTAACATTCTGTGATTCTGATTTTTCTGTTGTTCTCTGCTTGTTTGGGATTTTTAGAGAAATACCTTAATTTCTGTTTTTTAACTGACCATAGCTAATGATTTCTGAACCTGCTGGTTAACTTCACCAAATTTGAGAGCAAGACAGAAGTCTCAAAGTAACAGTATATATATATATATTTTTTTTTATTTTTTTTTTTTAATACACAGGAGTTTTTTACCACTAAAGGGACAGAATGGAAGTTCGGACAGGCAGCCAAATAGACCACATGTAGCTCTGACCCTGCCATAGCAGGATGGACTTCCAGATCTGAAGGGCTTGAGTGCGGATAAATGAGAGAGGTTTTACAAGGGGATAATGAGAATGCAACTGGGGAAACTGGAAGACATGCAAGTATTGCAACAGGAGACTGATGGGGAGGTAGGGAAGTGAAGGGGATGCGAGATCCAAATCTGTAGCAACTCAGGCTTCATTAACTCAGCTGCATCTGATTTATTGTTTTCAGGATTCCTGTTCAGAATTACGAAAGACAGGTTCATTTATTCTTCCTGGCTTACTCATTATTTCTAGAGGAAAGACTCCAATAAAAGGAAGTACAACACAAACAAATTAAGATTTTCACAATTACACACACACAAAAATCTAACATCCGTCGTCCATCTTCTCCCATACAGTCCCCTCAGAAATGGGTGGCACACAGCTTGGATGACACCAGTGCTAGATACTGTTAAGAGGATGAATTTGTTAATATGTTCCTCTTCCTTAATAGCTCTAAAGTAGGCAGGCAACTGTGCACCATTTATTTAGTATAAAAATTGATTTTATATTAAAATGACAGTCATACAAAAATGTTGCACCATCCTTTGAATTCAAAGGCAGTCATATATCATAATTTCATCTCAGAATGCATACTGACCATGTTTTACCATGTGTTTTATTTCTAGGAAGCATATCCTATTGAATATTCTGACAATGCAATGTAATATACATATATTAAGTAAACATGGAGAATTACTTATTGTCAGACACGGGTGTACAGCTTCCAGTCACTTCAGTGACTACACAAGGGCAGGCCTGGACCCCTGTTTTCAGTGTAAGTTTGAATGAAGCTTTAAAGGCCTACAAGAAGGAATACAAGTGGAAAATAACACTGCTCTGTCTGCAACAGAAAGGAAAGGCTAGGCTATACTTTCACTGTATGTGTTTATCTGTCAACTCACTCATTAATACTAAAGTATAACCATACAACTACGAATTTAACTAACTATAAGCCAACAATGTCAATTTATGATCTGGCATATTTCCGCTAATATTAATGAAATGATGGTAGTTTACACCAGTTGAAGGTATGGCTTCCTTTATCATGGAGTAATTATTGAACTTCCCCTATACACATATGGAATAATTTATTAACAGTTATTTCTAAGAAACGTACACTTCAAGTTGTATCTTTTTGATCATGTCAGAAAATTCTAAATAATTTGTTCAAAATTCAGAAGTTTCCTTCATTTGATCTGAAGTTTTTGGTTAAAAACAGGGGTGGCTTTTCTGCCAGGCTTCTGTAATGCATCAGGGAGTCATACATTGGGTCAAAATAACACTACTTTAATACGATTTCATTTCCTGATTAGAGAAAATACCAAGTAAAAAAAAAGACAAAAGGACACCCTATTTTAGCCTCAGAAATGGTTCCCTCAGGCACTGAAAAATGTAAATACAAGTCCAGTAATGCTATGTTTTACAGGTAGTTAACTCACTACCTCCATTTTGACTTTACCTGAAATCTAATCACCTGCTGCATGTTCATGTTTTAACACGTTCACCTGCGAAAACAAGCTGTCTGGTCATTAAGCCCTCCCTAAAGCTGCAATAAACAAACAAAAAAAACCACTCTGGAACCAACCAATCGACAAAAAAGAAAGTAAAGTCTTGTGACATTGGCTCTCAGTGTTGAATTACCTATCAAGGAAAAGGGTTTTGTTTCCAGAGGTTTGTTTGCTTTGGTAATTGATGTCTCTTCCTCTTGTGCTTTGAAAGCTGGCTTTAACAAAGCGACAGCTTAAAAGCCCTCCTTGTTCACAGCTGGAGGTTGAAATGGAATCAAGCCAGAGCCCGAATGGCTTTCCAAATTAGCAAGGGAACCTACTGTTGAAGTAGACTGTTACCCTGCGTGTGTTTGTGCGTACAGCCTTATTTCCTCATACCCACAACTGGGCTAGCTATCATTTACTTATCTCAAAGCTGCCTCCTTCCTGTTCTTCTTCTCAAAAAATTTAGTGAAAACAAAAGAAATATCAACATCAAGTCTTTTGTGCTTGAAAGCACTTTGCCACTTCAAATGGCCGAGCAGCATCACAGCACTTAGCAAATAACAATGAAAAGTCTTGAAGCGTTCACGGAAAACACAGTGGGCTACACTTTCAAAGGGTCCGTGCAGAAGCTCTGAATATCTCATGTCTAGCGAGTACTTATACTGTGTGAGTAGCTGTGTACAAAAGCTGAGGGGCTGCAATCACACCAAGGAAACATACAGGCAAATTGCACAGATCAGCCAGCTTGCAGGTGTGCTAAGGAAGCTCTTAATAAATATGCAAAGTCCAAGCTCTTTTTATTGAATGCACCCAGTACCATGTATGTTGGGGAGAGCAACAGATGCAACCACTTTAGAAATCGAAAATCTAAGTCACAGAAACAAGTCCCTCAAAGAGTTAACAACAGAGACAGAACATATGCTTCCTATTCTAAGCTTCCTACCCTTGCAGAGAAGAATCCTGAATTTGAACGCAGATTAACAGAAATTAACTAGTTATCAGGCTGACTTACTTACAGGTATTAGCATTCACAAAGGAGCCTAGCATGCAAAGATGATGGGCAGTGATTTCCCAGATGTGTCTTGATCATTTTCTTCATGATCATATCTTGCACTGAAATCCACACACATCGTGAGTAAATGTGCTTCTGAAAGACACACTCCAGAGCTCAGGAGCAATGAAGAAAGGCAAGAAGAACAGCAAAGCTACTTGGCAGCTCCTGCAAGATGAAGGGAAAGTGTCACATGCTATCAACTGCATACATCTGTGGGCTACAGTCATGGCACAATCACACCTTACAATGCAAGAGCTCAGGGCTGACAAAGTTTAAAATAAAAGGAACTAAGAGTAGGAATTTCATAACAAAGGGCACATGCAGAGCCTAAAATTGCCAGTAAAGTTGCAGTAACAGCAAACACAAGACCACAGGTCAAGGATACTAAAGAATCTGCTGACTATGATAATGAACTACCTTTGAAGAATTGCAGCTTAATTCTACCTTGCCAAATGAGCTAGATCACGTGTCAGCCCCCAAAGCAGCACTTGTTACTTACAATTTCCTTTCACATCCACCTTGTTGTGGCCTTTGGGCTTCAACAATGACCCTAAGACAGAGCACCACACAGCCAGGCTCCCCCAGACACCATCCAAACCCAACATAAGGAAATCACATACAAACCCACGTGCATGGCAGCTCTCCTTATAAGCTGCGAGCACTTCTAATTAGCCCTCTGGAAAATGCAGATGCAGCTAGGACTGACTCAGCTTTTCCTGCTCATGCACTAATCGCCAAAACCTGGGTGAAATTCAGCCCAGCCCTGGTGATTATCTCCTTCCAGCAAGAGGACAGGTCATCAGAAGCTGCCCTGCCAGCAGGAGATGGCCACCTGTTTCTGATTGCCCAGAAGCTTCTGGAAGGGGCAGGGTCACTGCTGAGCACGTTCAGTGCCGCTACTGAGCATGCTCACTTCTGTGCCTGGCAGACGCACTGCCAGAGAAGGTCTCAACCTGAGCTGCTCAGGTGATGGCTGCCACCATGGTGATGGGAGTCCATGAGCAGCCAGCGAGGCTGGCTGTTACCTACAGGGTGGTGTAGTGGCGCCTGCAGAGTATCCAGGCGTTACTTCTGATAGTAAATCACAAAGTCAGGCAAATGTGATTGCACTTCTGATACCACAGTGGGCTTTTTGCATCATTTATAGCTGTTTTTTTTCAGAGGTTAATCACATTTCCTATCAATCCAGCTTTCCTTTCCATAAAATATTGTAAATGACACAGTTTCAAAAGATGCATAGAGATGACACAAGCCCAGGACTTTGGAGTTTTTCCACCCCTGAATTAAATCAAAAAGTTCCAAACTGGTTCATAAATCTCCCCTTTTAAAGTGGTTCCCTACTTGAAACTGATTCTCTCGCCAAAGGATCTAACTTAGCATCAGAGATCAGTGGGCCAAGATGGAGGAGAAGGACCAGAGTTGCTCCTGCCCCAGCAAACTAACCTTGGTGAGGAGAGAAGGCAATAGTATTTATGTTGTGAAAGGCTAAGGCTGCTGAAGCTGTGGTGGAAAAGAGATGTAGACCCTTCCGCCAGCAAGGGTCATGCAGTACAAAGTGGCACTACTCAAGACCACAGCAGTTAATTGGACACACGCACGCAGGTCAAGGGTGGCATGGACCACCTGTGCCAGCTTTTGAGCTCAGACACTCTGATGGGAAAACGATGACTTGCAATAATGCCAAACTTTTCCTGCCTCTCCAGACTTTCTGTTCCAACTTCTATGCAGCACTCCAGTGGGCTCTCTAAGTACAGTCCCCTTGTGCATGTCCCATTTGCATGACTGATACAATCTGACTCTCCAAAATACTTTACTAATGGGACCTACCAGAGTGAGAAAGATGGGTTGGCAAAGGGGTGTTAGACATGAATCTTAAGGGCCAGGAAAACCTGGAATTTATATTTTAAAATGGAAGTATGCCTTAATATGTGGAGCATTATATTTAATATGTTGTAATATTACCTGAAATGAAAATGCATCAAAACATTTATTTTGGGAAAAGCTTCAGATCTACTACACATTGCGGGGGGCAAAGGCCGTCTTCCTGGTTTTTTTTAAGGTATTCTATCATTCAATAGAAGCAATCTCTACTTAAAATACGAGATATGCGCCAGTGTGATGTAGTACTGCTTTCAAGGGAGCTATTTTCACAGTAGAGTGCTACCTGGCATGAATAAGCCCACTTGGCACGTTTTATCTGTCTGAAAGAACCTGCTATATTTTGGGTGCTCCACCACAATACCAAAAATTTTAATATTCATAGCATGCTAGCCTTTGTTCTCTAACCTAAGCCTCCCCCCATTTTCTTCTGTTTATCTCCCCATTCTATTTCCTAACCTCTTTCTCTTGCACCTCCCTCCTTTTGTTCTTTTCCATATATCGCAGCCCTTGAATCACAGCCCTGTTGCCAGACAGTTTGTCCTCTGCAGTGCTGAATGGGCACTTCGGAAGGCAGCGTGTCTCCTCTCAGGAAGCGACTGCCTATTTCACACACGGAGAGGAGCATCAATTCAGCACAGCGGGAGAAATTACAGAACACAGCCTGGAGGAGAGGTCGATGTGACAGAACACAGTTCTGGAGCATTCTGGTTTCATTTAACCTCTTAATAAAAGTAGGTTAGAGCATCCTGATATTAAGGACCATGTGAAAGGGGAAAAAAAGAAAGAAAAGCATAGAGGGGGAAGGAGGAGGAGTAGGTAGTCCTCATCTAGGAAACACGTCCTTGCAGGTAATTCACGTAGAAATGCTTCCTGATGTATGGCGTATAGGATGACATTATCGTGCTCTGCTAAGCAGTTTGCAAGCGTGCATTTTTTCATCTGAGGCAGGGCTGAGCAGTCAGACCTCTAGCTGTGCTGCTTCTGCATCTGGGCGGGAGGGGGGAGACTTAGGGGGAGAAGCTAGAAGAAACATTGTCACAAGCCTGCAGACAAATCTAGAAAATAATCTGTGCTCTATCCTTCAAAAAAATAAAGTGGGGTGTTTTTTTTCCCTAAAAAAAAGAAGAGTCGGAAGTTCCAAAACACTTTGCAAATGTGATCAATTACGCTTTCAAACAGGGGCTGAGAAAAGACCCTCATTCCCATTTTTCTGCATGGGGAAACTGAGGAACTTTTCCCAAAAGTTAGTCTGAAACAGAGCTCTGGACTGGCCAGGAATGGGTGGGGGGGATGGGGACGTTACTGCTGGACTGAAACATAAAATTGCATGTTAATAGAAATCACCCAGAGAACTACTGCTTTAACTTCATCACACTTATTAATATAGACTGATAGTGAGGGACAAAAATAGACCAGCAAGCCAAGACAGTTTTTACCTCTGAGTTATGATGGATAACTGTGATCCAATAAAGACATTTGAGTGGGATTTCATAATACATTATTTCTGTTTTAATCAGGCACTATAAAGCAGCAACAGGACTTACGTACTTCACAGCCACTTTGGATTATTGAACGCTCACAGTAGGGTAAAAGAGCACTTACAGCTCATCAAATTAAGCAAAAATGTACAAATTAAGTACCATCAAGCCCACAAGCCAATGCATTTACAGGGACTGAAGAAGGGAAAACAGAAGAGAATTAAAGGATGAGGCATTAAAATGTACTTTACAGTGTGCTTTTAAGAAATGACATTTATGACTGAAGAAAACAATTAACAAGCATCTCAGTCCATACATTGTACCAAGCTAAGACCTATTTCTACACCCCTCCCTGATTAACTATCTGTCTTTCCTGGTCATCGATTATTGCAGTATTTCAAAAAAGCATTTACGCATTTATTGTCTCCCACACACGATGCAGCTTATGTAGCATGCCTGTCCTGTGAGGCAGGCTCAGCCTGGAGGGTAATGACTGCAGCATGGATTCCAAGCTCAGGATCTCACACCTGGAGCCCATTTTCCAGGGTACCACATGGCGCAGAGACACTGGTATGTTGTGAGCCAGAAATGTAGCCTTCAATGCAGAGCAGCTTTCCTGTCACATAAAAGCCCTGTCCAGGTTTAAAGATCCTAGGAATTACGTTTTTGTCTCCCTCTCTCTAGGCTACCATTGAGGACACCTAAATGGAGACTTTTGGCTTGCTTTTTGGCACTATGAGTTTGCCAGTAACTCAATCACTGTTCCTTTCTTTTGCTGCTGGTTCCTGGACACCCATCACAAATCAGCAATGTATTTTTTTTTTCCTGGTGGCTCCCATGAAAACTTTCAGTACCTCAGGATTGCTTAGGCTCTCAGCTAAGGGTGGGGGCTAAGACAGGCTGAAGACATCTTCAGGAGCAACTGGAGGCAGCAGGTGCCTGCCTGTTTTGGAAAGGGTTGTAAATTAACGCTTTAAAGGCCATAAGGTAAGAAGAGAGCAGTTTCACCGTTGTGGCACCCAATAAGGAGAGAAGGAAGAGCTGGAAATGGACAGATGAAGAAAAAAATGCAACAAACACTATTTTTTTCTCTCATATGCACCACCTAAGACTATATCATTTCTATTGTGCCTCTTATTGTTGTGACAGATTACAGGAATTGCCACAAAGTATGGATAACAGCACATGCTAAGGTAGCTCTTTAAAGCATGGAAAGAAAAACCTTAGGAATTATAAAAGCATCACAAATTAAAATACCTTGGAAATGAATCACAGACCAAAAAAGACTTTATGGATCTGATAAACTGTTTGCAAAAGATAGTCTCATAACTTTAATCTACATTGCAGCATGAAACAGCACCTTCCTAACAAGGATTTCACAGTAAGAGTTAAATGTGGTTGTCCTCAAAACCACTGATATTATTTCACATGTCTATGAAGGCAAGACCTCAGACATCAAGCAGTCAGCTGAGAAATCCCACTGAAGACTCTTCAGATCAAGGAAAGGTTTTGTTTCTGAAACAACTGAGAATTAATGAAGAAAAATAGTGGGAACACTAAGTAACAATCCATTTGTCAAGTGTGTTTTAAATATATAACCCACAATATAATGAATTTTATTATGAGTGTTATTTTCCACTTTCTTTTAAAATTATTTTTCTGTGTGCATTATTCATTTCTGCTCATCTTTTAGATCTCTGTAATATTCCTGCAGTGAAGGCATTTGATCAAACTATTGAAGAGTCAAATTAAGACAAGGAAGGTAATCGGTTATGAAAGAGAAAGTACTCCCCTTCCATTTCCTACTAAAGCATTGGGTAGACAGCCCATATTGCAATGCGGAACAGTTGGACTGAAAAGATTTCAAATTTGAATTCCAAGGAAAAATCCTTCATCGACTGAACTGAATTTAAGAAGGACCATGCAGCAGGTATTGCAATTTAGAAGAAAGTGGCTACCGTAAATTGTGCTAGAAAGTAAAAGTTCATAATATACATTGTCCCTTTAATCATCTTTATTTTAAATAGTACAGAGTGCCGGTACCATGAATGTGTCAAATACAGAAGAACTATTTCTACTGTGGTCTCAATGTAAGGTGCCGGATGGCCTTTCTTGTCCTTCTGTGGTAGGACAAGAGACAAGTAAAGTTGGTGAGGCTTGTAGGTAGGTGTCTAGCGCTCATGCATTTGCACCAACAAATATACGTCTATTCTCATATGTACATGTATTTATACAAATATATACACACACATATAGCTGGTGGCTATGGATTACAGTCTGTGGTGCCATCTGGTGGAAAGAAGTCAGCAGCAGCTCTACTGGTATGTTAAAAAATACTACAGCAGGTAACCTTAAAATAAGGAAGGAATTTCCTAAAAATAAGGAACCCCAAATGAAGGAAGGTCCGATCCATATGACTTATGGAAGCCGCCATGTTCATCAAAAAACCATCAGTTCCAGTCTGTCTCAAAACCTAAAGCTTCTTACTTTGACTGTCCCAGAATGTCACCCTCATTGACATGGATCAGGAGTCATTGATGGGCTTTTAAAACCACAAAAAGCTTAAATGGGTTATGGAAAAATGTAAAGACTCCCTAACATTTCTAACCGTCTCCATCCTTGATTCTGTCTGAGGTAGATGGGTTGGAGTCTGGCAGATTCACCAGAACAACAAATGTTTTCAACTTCTTCAACTCCTGCATAGTGAACCTTTTTACAGTGAGCAAGTATTTACATGAATACAAGCTCAATTATCTTATTCTAATGCCCCATCAACTTCATCTGGCATTAGTTGTCTCCATTTCTCTCACCAGATGCAGTGCTTGGGATAGAAATGGGCTTCTAGACAATAATAAGCAATCATTTATTTTAAAGATTACTTATGACTAACGTTTGCCATATAGGCAGAGGAAGGCAGTCTTCATGTTTTATTTGAAGAATTTGGGCTGGCTTTCCCAAAATTCCTTATGGTTTTTGAAGAAAAAAAGTGTAAATGGACTAGTTATTTTCTAATAGAAAGCTTTTATCTTCAAGAACAGCACTCGCATCAGTGCAGACCAAGACCTGGGGGAGTCTGCCAGGAAGAGTAAGGCCTAATTCTTTACTTGGTTATGCAAAACTCAGTCATTTGGGAATAGTCTTTTATACAGAGTTATTATATACTTGTAACTGTGTATTTACAGTTCTACTGATCAGGCATACTGTTGTTAAGGCTTCCATGGCAGAAATAAAGGTAGAAAAAACAGAGTGTTGTAGAGAAAGAAAAAGAAAGTTGAAATGTTCGTCAGTAAGTGTGGCGACAATGTATCTTGTTCAAACTCCTTTAAAGGTAGCTGGACCTATTTCTGCTTCATTGTTTTCAGACGCAAATCCTGAAATGAGTCGGTTAATCAAATGATGATCTGGGATGTTTCAGAAAAGGCTGGAAAGTTTGTCAGTGTGTCACAAAGAAAATACTCTGGAAAGCAGAAACTGTGAGTACATAGGTGAAACTACATGTCCATATATCAACTGATAATTAGCTTCTACAGCTCAGGCAAATGTGCCACCTACACTTCTTACTTCCTTGTCTTTCCCCAGGCTCTCTTTACCCTTTGCCCATGCAGTGGTTGTCTATCACTTCCCCCCTTCCTTCTCAGGCTCTCACAAGGCTTCATCCGTCTCCCTGACAGCCATCAAACCCTCTCCATAAAGCAGATGGAAAGGGAGTGTGGAAGAAAGGTGATATGACTAAGCAATAATCCCATCCCTGCTGAGATAGCGTCCAAATCCAATGGCAGATTTTCTTGATAAAGAGCAGGCAAAATTTTTGATAAGATTTGAGCACTTGAACTGTGGTTAAACCATCTTTATAGCTGGCAAATAAAATTTTTTGCTTGCCCTCCAAAGCGTAGCGTTGTCAGAATATGTTCTCAAAGCTCAATCAAAACAAAAGAAAAAAAACAGCTAAAATGTATCACTTGTGTTCCTGCCACTGCCCTATTTTTGAAATACTTGCTTTTTGCTCTTGTGTTCCTTTGTTTCTCATTGCTTATATTACAATGTCTGAATCACGCCTCCTCCAAGTATCCAGTGAACTCAGCAGAATAATTCTTATTGACTTTACTGGGTATAGAATTGGATTTACTGTCCGTTGCTCTAATCTGTTAGATTACTTCCCTCCTGCTATTTCTTTCTTTTATGTAAATAAACAATGAATATAGGAAAGCTGTTCTTAGTGGGTAATGTAGTTGTTGGAAGAATGGAAGCTAACAAAAACAATGGCTATTTTGGGGAACAATTTTTGTACACTTTTAACAAAATCTTTGTCCATAGTTTTGACTGACTAGTTGTTCAAAAACAAACTTTCCTATACTACAGAAATGAAATCCTTTTCCAATAACTACAGTTTGCCCTTTCTCCTTTCCTGTAACTGAGATTCTTCCCCACCCCATCATTAAAACCCATTGGGAGAAAAATGCCTATTTTCTCCCAGTTTTTTTAACCAAGCTCATTGTTTTCTGTGTAAGCCCAGAAATAATTACTGAGAGTGGGGGTGTTCATTTGTAGGACAGTTCAGCAAGCTCAGTAGTGAATGCCTGGAAGACCCTGTGATGTGCATTGTTACTATGATTAATGACTGTTATTATTGATGCAGACCCATACATTTATACAGGATCTGTCAAGAATAAAGCAGTGTGTTCTGCTACGAAGGGTTACAGCAGGAAAACAGCAAAGATTTATAAAAAGCAAATCTTAACAGATAAACAAACACATTACAAAACTGTAAACATGCTCGTGTTCCCTTTGTAGTTCTTGGGAATGTTGTCTTTGCTCTATGATGGGAGGGGGACTGGGCTCTTAGTGGCTATAAGAGAACCAGAATACAAAATAGAATTGGAATCTAACAAGGTAGCCGATTTGTTTCCTCATAAAACCTTGAAAAAGTCATTTGAAGACACTTTGTTCATGAACACTCACCTGAACTGGCATCTGACTGAAGAAGCTGAGAGTAAATGGGAAGGTGTCACAATTTTGGGGAGCAGGAAAGGGGGTTGCTTTTTAGCCTTAGTGATTTCTTTGTAGGTTCACAAAGGAGCATCATCGCCTGCTATTGCAGTGTGTTCTTTTTTCTGGGGTGCCGCTGCGCATCCTCACTCAACAAGAAACTCTCTGCTCAGAGGTAGGGGTGCAAACTCGGACTGTGGAAAGCAGAGGCTGGTAGCTTCTGTTAACCAGGAAAGTATGTAGGCAATCAATGGCAAAGAATGTACACCTTGGGGTATGGTAGCATCTGCCTTGCAAGTTCAGATACCCATCTCTGCCTGGGGCTGACAGAGGGGAACTGCTATCTTTTCACCTGGGGCCTGAAGAGCAGTCAAGGGAAGTATAGCAGAAAAATCCTTCGGGGATTTGGGAGTCCATATTAGAAAATATGCTTATCCTGTGGGTCAAGCTGGCACTTCTTTCAGTGGCTTTTGGTTGTAAAAATGAAGGAATGTCATCTGATGTTGTGCATAATGGAATGTATCTCTGAACTGATTCTAGTGTTGCAAAACATAATGTGGAAAAAAGTAAGACCAAAACTCTTGAGAAAACCTCCAAACCCTGTAACTGGCTGTAGAAGTGAAATATAATATCATGAAAGAGTTAAAAATAAGAAAAAAACCCAAAACCCAAACCAAGTCACATATGGATGCTGAACTAGCCCACAGGGAGGGAAGGAATGGGATCAGAAGTGTTTCAAAACTCGGGCAAGAGGGGATATATGGTAGCATTTGCTCATCAGTACCTCAAAATCACAAGAATACTTTACACTCCCACATGCATCACACTTCTCTTTCTGAAATCACCTCTGTCTTTCTCATGTCCTCACACTGTACTCAAAGGCATGAACTAGGCTTCTCCACATGTGATTCTTCTGGGCTGCTCTTGTTCCCTCTGTGGTTGAATTCCTTCAGGTTTCCCATTACGTGCAGCGTTCAGCGCAGGGACTCCTTCAGCTGGCACTGCTCACACGTTGCTTCTGGCTTCATTCTTAACACACCTCGTAGGTATTTCCATTGCTTTTTCTGAGCCTTAATTACCAAAAATGTGCCTGGGCAGTATCAACTGACACTAAAATTATTTCCTCTTTAATGTCAATTGAAAAATGAGTTCCGTTTCTTGCTCCAAACATCACTTTCATGTCAGTTATTTCATGGGCCCAGGAGAGTTTTACCAGTGCAGGCAGCTGCCGTGGGTGGAATCACGCGTCCTGGGACCACGCTCTGCTAGCACACACTCAGCTGTTAGGGGCGGTTTCTGCTTCTTGAGCTCAAGACCCGTAGGAACACCAAGTAGTTTGAACAGATCAGCATTTGGTGGGAAGCGGAGACAGTGCTGCAGGAGGCTACTGTGCAGAGCAAAGGAGTCATGGAGTCTATTGCAAGGAAAGGAGCGTAGGAGGCTTCTTAAGTGAAGCTGTGGGAGAGGATCCAGAAGTTCTTTTGTTGCTCGTTATGGTGAAAAGATTCCCCTAGTTAGGCCTTTCTCTGATCTCCGCAGAGATCATTTTTCCTCCCTAGAGACTTGAACTCGCATAGTTTTTATTCTCCATAGACGACATCTCTCTGTTGCACCAAATGGCACCTGCAGCCATTAAAAACAAGAGCAAAAAAAGCCCGAAGTTCGGATTGGCATGCAGTGAGGTGGATCAAATGTACAGGCACGTTTTACACGTATGCCTTCCTACCAAGCAGTTTTTATTACTGAAAGTGCTGCAGGAAGAAAGAAACAGGTTGTCAGCTGGGCAGTTTGCTTTTTCATTCGAGTTCTGAGGATGGGTTGTGGTTTAAAGAAGATTGAAGATAATGCCACATAGAGTCCTGATAATAGGAAATTATCATGGTTCTGTTTATGTACACATACACACATTGATATCCACAGCACAATGCCTTTCTTAAATGGTATTTTATAAATGGGCAAGAGCAAGCAGAACTTTGCAGAGGACTGAAAGCAGCCATCTTTCTTGCCTCTGGCCAGTACCTTAGTCTGCAAACAAGCCTAACACGCAAGTGTGAATCTTAAAGAATGTATAATTCTTTTTTTCTCGTTATTTTTTAGTTTAGGAAGTAAACCATTTCAGGGTTCTGCCTCACCCTGTACAGTAATTCAATTTATGGTTTTGCTTTGCTTTTTTCTTTAAGCCTTATTATTTTAAATTGTTACCTCTATGTCACCTTTCTTGGAAAAGAAAATCAACAACATAAAATAAGAATGATACAGAGGAAGTTAAGGGAAAGAAGCCTGAAACAGTCAGGGCTACCAACAGTCTCTCTTGCTGCGTTTCTACCGATTTCTATGGCCAGGTGCAGCCGCGCTGATGAAATGTTTGGCTGTGTGTGCTCGGGGGGTGGGGAAAGCAATGAGTAGCTGAGGAAGGAAAGAGACTGGGGCTTTATTTTGCAAATCATTTACTCTGGATCGTTGTAGATCTCACTACTGGGAAAAGTAATCCTGCTATAAAATTTTTCATCCCATGTTTCTGAGCCCGTCACTGATAAAGCGAATGCTTGTCTGTGCCACAGTGAGGAGACAATTTTCTGGGCCAGGTGTTGACATCCTGCTGACATTCAGGTTTCCTTGTTTCCTCACAGCCTGCGTGCACCTCGGCCATCCATCCTGCTTCAGTCCTCTGCCTTTCGTCTATGCACAGAATGAACCAAAATTATCTGCCAACTCCTTCACCAGGGCAGCTCATACTCATCTACCTCAACCTTCCTAGGCTGTAGCTGCCTCTAAGAAGAGACAAAATAGGGCCCAGCCTCACTAGCCTGCAAAGTCTCTTCCAAATTAGGGAAGGTGATTTCCTACCTCTTCTTTTGGGAAGTTAGTCTATTTTCACCCCTTCTTGTCTGATTAGCTACAGGCTTTAATATTCCTACTCAGCAGATGAACTGCTTCTCTCAGGTAAACAGTCTACATTACCACAGTGAGCTTTGATGCTCAAATCCCTATTTTTTTTAATGAGAATTCTTTCCAAGCCTAATAAAAAATAATATGCTTTGGGAAGAAATAACCAAAGAAGTCCCAGCAGAGAATCCAGTGTGGTTATAGCTTGGCGCTCATGCCGTGGGTACTTTTTGAAGGTTTCTCCTAGGTGCTGTGTAGCCAAGTAATGGAAATCACCTCAAAAAGCTCACCCTCTGCATGTCAGATGGGATGCAACATGTGGATGGGACAGATCAATGAGCTGGAAGTGGACTGGGAGAAGAGGGAAGTTATAAGAAAATAAACTAGAGTTTATTAGCTGAAGAGCAGAGGTTTTTGCTTTCGCAGTTCCCAGATCCTGGGTCACCACAGCTGGAGGAAGTTTCTGACACCTTTTTTTTTGGTGGAGAGGGGACAGGGAGGAGTTGTTCTCTTGTACTTTCTGTCAGGACGAGCTGGCTGCAAGAGCTAAAATGTATTACAGTAATAAACATACTTCCCGCAGCCAGGGCTGGCAAATGGAAGGATGATTGCTGCAGGCCAGGGAAGTCCTTGATGTGGAAGGAAATCTTCCTTGCCCAGGGGCCTCTTGGGCCTCTGTGAGGAGACAGATTCCTCATCAGGAGCACAGACACGGATGCCAGTCTGCAGTTAGCAGCCAAAGGGTCGAGTTTGAAGGGAAAGCAAGGAGAAAAAGTTATTTGCAGAAAACATTTTCAACGCAGCCCCTGCCCCCAGTGCAAACCGAGACGAAAGGGACAGCTTTATGGCTAGCTCACTGTGTGAGTCCTTAAAGAAAAAAGGCTCCCCTATAGGTTATGTTTAGGTGAGGCCCTCCTCTACAACGACAATTCAGATGTCTTGCATAGTAGAAACAACCCTGCCGTGAGCAGCCTAGCTCAGTCGTTGCTGTAGACGGCAGTCATCACTACTCAGAGCAAGCTCAAGGCTTTAGCACCATTCAAAGGTCAGTCAGGCCTTCAGCGTAAGGGTTTTGGGTTTGACAAAATCTCTCACCCAAGCCATACAGGTCTGCGCAGGGGTGAGTCATATGCCTCAGACTGATTTTGGGGGCCAGCACTTTCACCAAGTGGAACTACTGGGTAACTATATTTTTTCTAAACAGCAGGAGATGTTTCTTCTGAGCACGTTTTCTTCTGGAAAAAAAAAGAATTGGATATTCTCCAAAAGCTGTCATCTGCAAACAGCTGTGTACACCCCAAAGCCCTCACAGTGCAATTAGTATGTGAAAAGGGAAATGGATTTTGGACAGCAGTCCTCGAACTCCGTGCTACAGCCAGCTATTGCTGTGAAAAGTAACCAGCAATGCTGAAGCCCACTGCACTCAGCTGTGTCTGAGGGTCCAGTAGAAACACAAATCACTTAATGGATTAAGTGGATCATTTTTCCTTCACCTCATAAGCCTAGCAGAACATGTCTTTTTTCTGTGTTTGCACAGTACCCAGTGGAGACTGGGGCCTCTCTGTATTACCCTAACAAATATTTATTTGCTCATTCGGAAGCATGCACAGGACGTAATACTGAAGGGACACAGTTGAGAAACAGGGAAGAGACACGGCAAACATGAAACCTTTTTTTTGTAAAAAAAACACGTTAACTTTCTGGGCGTCTTCAAGACTCACATCTACAGCAAGAAAGCCTGACTGTCGGGGTGCTTGTCAAGAGAACAGTTCACTGCTGGAAGTTGCGGCACAACCTGAGAAAGGAAGCACGGGATCAGATCTCCACTTCTCCTGATGGTTTACTCAGTTCTGTTCACCGTGCAGCAGACTTTAAGGCTCGGTGAGCGTTCGAGCGGCCACGAACAGGATGACATGCGTATGTTTAGCTATGCCAATGGCTGCAGACTGCGCCTGAGAACACACATACACCTATTCAATTCTGTTGCCTGGCTGTGCATGCCTACCAAGCAAGAGAAAGAGAGGGCGTGGGAAGTTTTAAGGAACTCCGAATTCTCTATTGCTTTACCTTCTTCAAACAAAGAACTGCTTTTCTCCAACTAATGGTTGCTGTGTCTTGGTATGAACTGATGAAATCTGTCTACTCCTCTGTTTCTGCCTCCTCCTCTACACTAAAAAGGGATTCAATGGTGTCCAAGCACCTACTTCGCATGTCACCAAGATTAACTAGAAAATAATCAGATCATGTGTGGAAAGCTCACAGAAGCATGAGTTCCAGTACAGAGTACACACATGAGATTGGCACAGGGTAGAAGTTGGTCCACCGGAGGAAGAGAGCATCCTAGTGGGTGGCCGTGAGGTGTAGCACAACTGTTGATAAGGAGGAAATGATTTCTGAGCAAAAAATGTGGGATTAGATCCCACAGGAATGATGTTCAAGGAACCTACACAATTTTCTGTTGGCCGTATATCAACGGCTGAATTCCACACAAGATAGTATATTGTCTGGTAACAAATGGTGAAAGAAGTCAAATAATAGGTGTAAATCATGTCTCTATCTTTTTCTCAGGCATTTTTCAGCAATATTTCAATGCAGCAAAGCTTCAGGCCTCAGCTAGCCACACTATAAACCCAAGCCTGTTCAACGTTAAAAAACAGCTACATCATTTGAACTAGATAAGCTTTCAATTCCTCCATTTAAAGTCATGCCCATATCCAGTAGATTATTTGGTTATCATTTATGTCATTTCAGATAAGTTCAGTGATGTACCAGTGCAAAGCGAACCGATAAAAGTGAGCATGCCTTTGGTAGAGGTTTATACGCAGACATTTTTAAAGGAAGGAAGTGGTTTGGTCACAGCATCGTTCCCCCAGAGTGGATTTCTTCACGAACATGGTAACATCGGTAAACAAACCTTGCTGACCACATTTGCATTTCTCTGAACCGACAGGCTCTGGGAAGGCTGAAGCGGAGATCCGCATGTCTCCTGCCTGCTCCCCATCACGACTGCCTTGGTGTGGCAGCGGGCTGCTGCAGCCTGCCCGGCTGGATGCGCCGGGCAGCACGCTCCTCGCCAGCCAGCCTCACTATCTGATGGCAAAATCATCCCCTGGTGCATGCAGCCTCAGGGCTGCTTCTGCCAGCCGTTAGCTATCACTGTGACTTGTGCCCTGCTAAGCCAAATGGAGACTCTGCACAGCATAGTGTCTTCTCCTGAGGACCAGACTGACAACAGCAGGGCAAGAAGCCAAGGCGCAGAGAAGGGCTACAGCAAGTTTATCAACAGTCAGGCAAACACTTAACGTTTGTATCTTGGTTTGCTGGCCACTTTCAGTAACTTCTACTGCAGTCCTGTCTGTTCCTGAACCTTTGCTTCTGTGTTTGCTGATCATTATCAGCACATTGAGACCTTAATCTCCATTTGCAATCTCTGGTCACCCAAAATAATACAAATAAAATGTATTTAAACATGGTAAGTGTGGAATTACCCTCAGTTTATTCTACACCAGCTGTTGTTTTGGTTTTTTTCCTCACTCTCAGCCTGAAATTTCAGGGAGTGATAGTCAGAGCACATGGCTTTCTCCACACATAAGCCATGGACTTCTATTCCAGATGCAGATCACTGATAAATACAACCATCTCCCTCTCGAAGCAACACACATCACCCATTACAAAGGCCCATTGGTCCTTGTTAATTTACTTCTAGATAGGGAACTTAGTGTTAAAGACAACCATACAAGTCTCCCCTCCCCCTTTTATTTTTGTTTTGACACCGTTGGTGGGACCAGGATGATGAGAGGACAAAGCCTCCTTACCTGCATTTCCATGCGAGATGCTGCAAAGCCCCCTTAGCTTGGTTCTGTACACACACGGACAGCCAACTGACAGATGACAAAACCAAAACCACTAATACCACAGTTGTTAATGATACCCTCATTAGCAGAATTCAAAGTGGAATGATCTTGGAAATGGAGCAATCCTGGAAGTGACAAATCTGAACCTGAATGCCAGAGCACCAGCTGTAAAAACCACCTTGGCACTACCTGTGTTGGTAAGGATGAAGTGTCCCACTTTCTGCTGCTCTCCCCAGGCTCCTCATCTACCACTGAGAGCACCACGCAGGCAGTAGCTTCAGTCTCCTGCCTTCCTCCTTCTCTCACCACCATCCCGACCAGCAGCAACGGACATTTCAGCATAGGTGCAGTAGAAAAAAACCCCTCTCACTTGCTTCCTCCTCCCATTCCACCATCTTCTAAAGACTTCTTTGGGCTTTGCTGATTAGGCTGAAGGGAGTGAGAAGCTCACCCATGGATATTTCATCAGGCAGAAAGAATGAAAAGGAAAGTGTGCAGGCAATCCCACAAAACACGTTTAGTGCTGAAGGAGACAGCCACATTCCTGGTAGGTAAAAAAGAGCACTCTGATTTCCAACCTGTGAATAAAGCTCTTTGGCTGGGGAGGAGAGTTAGTGGATACTTCCAGCCCACCTTCACCTTCACCAGAGAAATGGCCCTCATGGGAAGGAATGTACATGGCAACATGAGAGTCACCGACTGAAGCAGCCATGGGGACGCGTGCCAAACAGCTTGCTTGTTCCCTGTGAGATGTGGCCGAGGAGGCAATTTGTTTTCTAGTTGCCTTTCATGATGAAGTATGACTTGCCCTACCGCTGCTTAGGCTGTACTTCTTCCATAAATACAGATTTTCTGTCTTCCACGTGGCAACTTTTGCCCTGAAGTCACTCTTTAAAATAAGCCTCAGAAACAGAGGCAATGTCCTTCTAGCAGAAGCACAGCCGAGAGCTCGGACAGCAGACACCTGTTAGTATTAAACGCTCAGTCTTGGTGTTAGAAACACTTTCTCCCGTGTTTCACCTCCTAAGACATGGGTGGTGGTGCTGCTGACAGGGCAACAGAGCCGTCCTGTCTCTCCAATTCTCTCCTTCCCTTTGGTGAAGACGCAGAGAAGACAGACTTTGCTACAAAGCTTTTCCGCTCCCTCTGTGCTCAGCACAAGAGCCACGGCTTCAGGAAGCCTCTGCAGAAAGGTGCCACAAGAACACAGAGTCACCCAGCTCTTTTCTTTCTTTATTTTTTTATTGAAAGCTTCATCAAAGAAAACAGAAGTTTAAACCTAACATCCACTGATCTACAGAAAGCCCCAGGAGTGGGAAAATGGCAGCTATTAGGATTGTGGTACAAATGGAAAACATAAAAAAAAATCATAGCAGTACAGATCTTTCAAAGACATTCTGAGACATCAGCACACAGATGCCCATATAAATAAGATTCATAATTTAATGTATCACAGAGGTCCTGCATTCTACATTTTGGCTACAGTGAGGTCTGTAAGGGCTTTAAAGAACCTCTATCCTATTCGTGTGATGCATGTTTTCTTGATAGGAAGTTCATCTGCTTCAAAGCTGCTTTGATTTTTCTTACAGACAGAATCTGTTCATTCTCCTTTATGAAGGAAAACAATTAAAAATTCCTATATGAATTCTGTATGCTTCCTTGTTTTACATAGAATTATTTTGCCTGCAAAAGATAGTAAGAATTTTCTTCCACTCTGGAATACAGAATATTTAATAATACTTTAGTTACATAAACATCATGTTCTCTTCTCTAGGCTGTATTTTTTGGGCTTTTAAAAATATAACTGACTGTAAATTTCACCAAATTCATTAAAGTATTATCCAAAAGAAAGACACTTAAAGGCAGAAAATTAATGTTGGGCAGATACTCTCTTAAGGACAACAGATCCAGATCTTGAAGGTGCTTACACCTTGCAGGCTTTGGCCCTACAAAAAAAAATAGATTTGTGAACCTGCCAAAGGCAGATGTTTTTCACTTCATTACACATTTTTAGTAAGGTGAAAGAACTCAGCTGTCACTGTTGGAGAATTAACAACTGAAATGAACATCTGATATAAACACAAGAATTTTCTCATCATGGAAAGCTAAACCAGCACTGGGTTTTATTTTTTTACAGCTTTTCTCTCATAATTTTCTGTTTAATTTTAACAAAGAGCATGTTAATAAAGGGGAGAAGAAAGGGTCTCTTCTGCCTGCTTTGAGGCACAAAGGTGAATAAATCTCTGGGGTACATACAGCGCTCTAGCCTATTTGGGTGACAGGAGCAATACAGAAAAAGTTGGTGCTCTTTTTGAGGGGAAAATAACTCTCCTTACGCTGCATCTTCGCTGCTTGCTGAGATTCTAGAAATCTGCTCCATTGAGGGAGAGGAGAAGTCTGTTGCTCACTCAGCCCTCCTTCTGAAAAGTTTGCGTGCACGATTGTGTGTATGCTTATTAGAAATGAAAGGAATCTTCGTTACTAGAGTCAATTGTTATTAAACAGAAAAGACTAACACACCAAATGTCAGCGGTTTTGTTGGTTTCTGTTTTGCATTTCCATCACACCGTGACTGTTTTCTTAGTTCACGCGGGCTACCAAGAAAGACCAGGAAAATCCCTTACCCTAGGGCACTTCTTTTATATCCGGACCAATTTCATGTTAAAGTTTTGAAAGGAAATGTTGACCATGTGTGTAACAAACATTACTATCTTCAACCACCACATTTGGTCTCATCACTAAAAATGTATTGATTCATTACTTTAAGCACATTATCACTTCTCAGCATGACTCTTGCTATAGGTAGAGTTCAGCGAGTCTGCCTAAACCTGTTTTGCTCATGTCAACCTCAGCATTAAAATGAAGTGGCATGAGGAGCACCATCAAGCTTGAAATCATGAAGCATGGCAATTTGCTAAACACTTAGTATCACTCTCATCCTTCAGTACCATAAACAACATAATATAGATCCAAATACTATGACATATTAAAAATAAACTTTATTACAATGCAGGCTTCCTCAAATTTGCTGAGTTTTGGTACACATACATACATAAATAACACCTTTCGTTTGATTTTTACTTGAGTAAAAATCCATTCAAATGCTTCAGCCCATTGCCCATTGAAAGTTTAAGCCCTCACTTCTCTAATCACCAGCCTTTATCTTCCACAGTTGGGCATGCATCCATAGCAGAAGATGATACATTGCGATGCAATTGCTCTCAAATACGTCTCATTCTGCATTATGGTGGATTTCTTGACAAACACAACCAAGGCAGTCTTCTGGTGAACAGAACTATACAAGTAAGCACAAGCTAAGGACATTTCAAGAGTCTGTTTCACTGGAAGGCAATAAGAGGACATTCACAATTTGAGGCCTGACTGTCACAGGTGAAAAGTGCTTACAAAACCAGCAGTAGAGCCAGATAGGAAGAAGAGTCCCTCAGCATCTCACTGGGAACAGTTGGACTTTTCAGTGCCCTGATCTACACTTGGGTCAGCACCTGCAAATACAATACTCTCTTCAGTTCCACTGTACCCATTTTTTCCTCAATGTTAAGTGACGAGCCCAGGTATTCAGGATTTTCTAGCCGTAATTCAGATTTTTCTGACACCCTTTCTGTATTTATCTTTTAAGGTAAAAACAAAGATAACAATCCTGAACATCCAGATTTGACAATTTACAAGAATTCAGGTGTGATGGAAAGTACATACGCAGTTCAGCTTATGGATTTGATGTTACTTCTAGACCACTGGGCCAGGCCCCATCGCTTTAGACTTCTAGACTTGTTTCTGCAACCTTTCATGAACCCACCTGATATTTAAAGCTAAATCAGTAAGACAGACATAGATATTGACTTTACAAATTCAGGTCTTCAAAAAAAGCAAAAAAAATGAAAACAGAAACTCAAACAGATAATAGTATCAATAAGCCTTCCAAAAAATCTCATTAGCCAGAACATAAAGAAAACCAGTTTTAGATTTCAGAGGCCACCAAGTATTCCTGTCCTATGACAACACCCATGTAGCAATTGTGTTGCTCTTCCACTGTTCTCTTTTATCTCATCTTTACCTTTTACAAATTAGTTACCACTTTCTGAGCATTTCGTACGTTCCAAATAAGTTTTTTTCTTACCTTATGGTCTATGACTGTTTCTAGTCAAGGCTCACATTGTTTTTAATTCATACTTTCAAGTACCAGTTCACTGTATTTTTGGGGATCAGTAAGATGATCAATTGTATTTAAGGGATCCACTTTCTTTCCTCTTCTTCTTCCTCTACTTCTTTGCCTTGTTTCTTTTGATTTCAAACACTACTAAACATTATAGCATGGAAAAAAAAGGGAACAATTCTAATACAGAATGCACTTGAAATACTTTAAAGTGACAGGCATCGTGATATCGTGTTGCCTGTCTGGCTTAATAAAAAACACTTTGCTGAAAAAAATAAGAAAAATGTTTCTGAATGTATAAATAAAGCAGCAGAGTTCTGAATAGAAACAAGAAGGTACCTCAGCATATTCATCAGCCACATGGTAGCTACCTTGTAGCCTCATTGTTGATAGTAAATGAGACTTTTTGTGTGTCACATTAGAACTAACACAAAAACAAATGTGTTTATGTCATATTTAACTGACTTGTGCCTGGGGTTATCTCTATTTGTACAAAGAATTCAGAGAGAGACAGAAAGAGAGTACGTGTAGAAAGGAAGAAAATAAGGCTAGATTGATTTTTTTTTTCCCTCATATGCCCTCCAAAGAAAGAGGGAACCTTTATCTGAGGATAAAATTCAAGTGCCACTCTTAAAAAGCAACAAGTAATGAGACAGTATGTGAAACAGAAAGAGATTTTTTTTTTTCTGAATCAAAAACATGTTGTGGATGTTGTTCTTCTTTTACTTTGGCATCATCTGGTTTTCAGAAGTGCTGAATATCAACAACTACCCTGGAGAAAGCAGAAGTTTTACCACTTCTGAAAATCAGACCCTCTTCTTATGGTGAAGAACCATGTGAACTCCCATTTCTCTCTTTTCTATGTTGCGTATCTAGCAGCCATTTACTTGGGAAACCCCCTCCCCCCCACATTACGTTAAAATATACAACCTTGTTTTATCAATTTAAAAAAATAATTGTGTTCTTTTCCCCAAAAAAAGTCAGGTTAGGGAAACATAGGTCTCTTTTTAGAATCGGGCAGCTGAATCACACTGATCCAATATATATGTTTTAATTTCATTATTTTTAATGGATACCCTGTCTCTAATGCACCACAATAAATGTGATGAAGCTTCCCCTCTCTTCTGGACAGAAAGAAGTTTAAATACGTTTGGTTTAATTTTTACATATAGATACGTGTGTGTATGTATGTATTTAGATGCTGCTTCTCTTCTGCCTCCTTCATGAAAAAAAATCATCTTTTGACTTGCTTCTCACCTTTTTCAATTCTTTGTTCGTTTGGAAAAAGTAAGGGCCATAATCAAGATTTCTCTGTGGAAAATGACTGTCATTCCTAAAAAAGGTTTCAATGAATTCAATTTAGTTGGTGTCTTTTTTTGCCTATTCATACTAATTAGTGATTGTCAGCCAACATATTAAGACAACAGAAATCATAGCAGGGAAGAACAATTTTTAACTTCCTGCCTGTATGACAGTACTAAGTTATTTTCTGCTTGTATGGGAGAGCTAAAATGAGAACAAAGATCAAGTTTGCTTTCTCTTGCATCGACCTGGCAATCCAAACACACCACTGAAAAACAAATGCAGAATTTAGGTGGCTATGCATGCTGGACGATGACAAAGACTGAGGTGAAAAAATGAATCTGAAGTATGTCGGAATTCAGAAGGAAGACTGTTGTTTCAGTAGAAATACCAAAGATCAGGCAATTCAACAGGAAAACTGATCAAAATTAAAGCCCACCTGGACAGATTAGTTGGTAACCCACTCCCCCTTGCTTTGGGATGTTCTCCAAAGCACACCACCAACAAGCTTCTAATACCAACTATTCTGAGATTTTCACTATAAACATATGCAGTATGTAAGACACCAGTGGAAGATAGTTTAAACAAACAAGAAAGTAAGAACTGGTCCGGCCATGTAGGTCAAATAAAGATAAAAAAAGAAAAAAACCTCTATCTTCTGGACTGCGTTAGGGTGTCACTTCGTCTTTGGTATAAAATAGGCCATCCATAGGCTGCATTTGTTCACAACTAGGAAAGACTACAGAAATTGTCAACAATTTCTTCTATCTATTGCTTTTTTTGCACTTTTTTGACCATAAGCTCCTATCTACTTAAGTTTTTTTTAATGCTCTTAAGCTAGGTTTTTGCAATGTGACAAGCAAAGCAGACTAAAAACTTCTTAAAGCTCATAAAAAAGACTGCAGATAAAAAGCACTAATGCTTTTGCTAGCGATCACGCTTTGTAAATAAAAAAATCTGCATTCTGCAAGAAAAAACTCCTGCATTCTCCATAATGCAGCAAGTTTTTTTCTCAATTCAATAACTTTACTGTAAAATGCTTTAGCCTTCTAGAATTTTTTCTGTCAACACTTAAGACAAAGTTCATAAAAGTCCCAGCATTTTTCCAATCCTTTCAGTTGCCACAGTTCCTTTATCATCAACTTTTCTTCAAAAGAAGAAAATCATTTTCTTTTAAACTGTACAGTTTATTTTTTGTTCACCCCAAAAACTCAGTCTATTAAACTTCTGCACCAGCACCGGTGTGAGCAGTTTCAATTCATTCTCGGGTTTTCTAACAAGACGTTGACAGCTTGCTTTGAGAGCCTTTGACGTCCTTAAAATTAAGGCAATTAAGATTCAAGATAAACCTTACCTAAACATTTCTTTAAAAAAAAACAAGAAACAAAAAAAACAAAAAACACTCTAGATTTAAAACAAGAAGAAAAATAAAATGAGAGAAAAAGAGTAGCTTAATTTTTGAGGAAGACAATTGGTTTTCATCTCAACTTGCTCCCTCTTGACATCATCAGTTTTTCTGTTTAAGAAAAAAAAAAAATTCTAGCTACGCCTCCAGGTAAATTCTGAATTCAAATGTTCGTCCAGATGAAATGTCAACCCAGCGTTTTTCCTCTGGGTTTTTCCTGTAGTTAAAAAAAAAAAAAAATAGCAAAAATAAAATTGTCAGACTACATGACGGAACCATTTGCACAGCACATAAAAACACTGTTTTGTTTTCATTGGGAAAGGTAGAAAAAAAAAGCATTCATTTGACGCCTGTGCAAACTGGAAGCCAACTTCTTGTTCAGTGAAGTTTCTCCATTCAAGGCAAAGATTTCAGACCGACATTCTTCAGTCCTGTTTATTGTCTGTAAAAACAATTGAATTAAAGTGGTCATTAAGTCAAAACAACTTTGAAATAGCCTCCTCTCCTTTTTTTTTTCCACCCAATTCCCTTTAAAAGTTATCCAAGCTAAACTAACTTTGCAGCTGTTTAAATATGATACCAACACTAAGCTGAAAATAGTCAGGCAGAAATAGGGAACTCCTGCTTTGGGGACGTTAACACATCCTAAGCAGATGAATTTACTCTTGTTAATGCTATGTTTAATGGGCAGTCTAACAATACTGAAATGAGATGAATACGTGGCTTAACACTGTGTAAATATTTCAAGAGTAATACAATAAGACAGCGAATATTTTCATAACTGGCACTATTTTTTTTGGATACTAATAATAAAATGAAGGATAAAGTTACAATAAAAGGATACATCCAATTTGTTAAAAAGAACACATTTTGTGATGGCAAGAACAGTAGACACTGGAGCAATCTGCTTAATGAGCCAGTTATGGCTAACTTAGTAGAAACATTCAAGATAATATGAATTAGAAAAACATAATTTTTGACCATATAGTGTCAAATCTTTCTAAATTTAGCACAGAGAATAAGCTAAACTATCAACTTTTTTTCTTACAGGGGATAACTCTCATTTTGTTTTTTTGAGGTTTCATGTAATTTAAAGATATGCCACATCAAACTTCTCTTAGCAAGACTATATGAGATCTTTTGGGAGACATAGAACTTACATATAAACGTTGTTTCATGTCTAGCACTATGAGTAAGGGTTAGCTAGTGGTCTTCCTACAGTCCTCAAAACTTGCATGGAAAAAATCCTATTCCAACCAAAGTTCAACATAAGAAAATCCAGCACCTTTCCTCTTGCAAGCATCAATGCATTTGCCTTGCTTAGTTTTAAATTACTTTTAATATTAGGAGTTAAATTGTGAGGAATGTTGGTGACACATTTGCAGCAGAACTATTTCCCTGGGATGGTAAACATAAAACCAACTTCAATTTTAAATATCAAATTTAGCAAAGGACTTTTTCACTGCATGAAGCCTGACAATTAGTATTTTGAATGTAACCACAGATTTCCATAGCAGGCAAGAATTAATTATTTTCTTAGGGTTTTTTATGCATAACTTCCAGTAGGAGTTCTCAAGTTGGACTGCTCAGCTGGATCAAGTGGCCACCACACGCATGAAAGGCCAATTCCACTGAACGGTCACAGCACACACTCTCTAGTCTAACCTGGCATTGAATTTGCCCACAAAAGTCTCCAGAAAAATGTAAATCTTTCCACATTTAAAATCAGAGTACGTTGTCCAGCAGAGTTTTGCTTAGAGGTAAAAGCGTACACTTTTCAGGGGAAAAGGATCTCCATTTATCTCCACTTCACAGATTTCACACTTTTATGTGGAAAATTAGAGACTTACAAGGAAAAAAGAGAGTATGGGTCTAAAATAATTAAGGATATTTCCTCATAAAGTAGAGATCTCTGCTCAGAAACCAAGGGCTGTTTCTCCTATATTGCTACACAGTAGGTAGCCACGTTTTTGACATGAAATTAGCATTTCTGAACATCTATGGGTGGGACAGCAGCCAGCATATTAAGTAACAGAACGTGTATGCTGATTAAAAAAGTGGAACTTAAACTTTAAATCTCATGGTTTATTTTTACTTACAAAGAGAGTACAGAGTCCTTATACCACCCAGTTCATTCTGAGTACATTGCCTCTCCTTCGTTGCCTGCAATTTCATGATTGTTGCAAAGAAAATAAATATAATGAAATACACTGTTACAACTTTTCTCCTGACTGATCAGCTCCTATGAAATAATTTTATAGTGTCTGCCTTTTCCTTTGCCTATATCTGACAAAACCATTGTCTGGTCATGGTAATTACTTCCTCTCATCTCACTTTGAAAACAAGCTGTTGTGCATTGGTCATGATGCTTGCTTTTAACAAATGTGCCCTTCAAAGAGTAGCTTAATAAAATCGTCTTTTAATTACAAAATAACTTCACTTGGTTTTATATTAAAGGTTACTGAAATACTCTGGCAGAAGTTGTTTTTTTAAGACAGAGACTGTGTGTATTTTGGTTTGTTCCTACAGCTTCCCACACTTTGCATTTCTGCCTGCAACTGGTAGATATAAATAGAGGACACATTTCAGAAAAAAAACACTGAAATAATCATAACAAAAAATCTGTAGTGAATCTGCCTGTGTCGTTAAAAAAGAAAGAAAATCCTCTGACCATAAATGCCAGTGCCATTAGATGTGTATCCATCATTGCAAAAAGGCAATAGCTGACAAGGAAAGATGAGGGATCTCATACTTGGAGAAGGTGTGAATTCACCACACTGGCAAGAAACACAGCACCCACTTCAATAAAGAACTGCAATGTGGTTTCCTCTTATGTGGGAAATATGCCAGAATCCACTGCTCACAGCTACCTTATGAGGGCTTCGGAACCTAAGTCCTCCTGCTTTGAGACTTAAGCGAAAGGGAACTGGAACACGGGGATGGTCAGATCCAAGCTCCTACAGAACACAGTCATCAAAACAAGCCAACAGGACGCATGGTCACACACATTTCTCTCTTCCCCCACTATATTCTATATGTATTTTGCCATCATTTATTTACAGGTGCTAGAGAGACTGAGGGCTAGAAGGGATACGCATGCATAGACTGTGTCTCTGACTGGGTGCATCAACAAAAAGCTTGTGATAAATTGCTTTTGTAGTATGTACATATAGACAAATATGGGCATGACATAAGAAATAGTGTGGTCTTACATTTTATGGCAGTCAAAAAGGGACACTGTGTGATCTGAAACCATATGTTACTCATATGTTACACAAATAATGGCATCTTCCACTTTCAGAGGTCAAAAATGAAGCAATTGACAGATTGGTACAATTCTAATCTTTCCTATACCAGCTTATATCTTATGCCTCTGTAAGTACTATGTCATGATGCACTGACTGACATACCTAATGTATTTCTTGTCTATTTGTCTACTTCCTTCCCCAAAGATAAAAAATGTGTAATTCTCTTTTCACAGTAATGCTGGTGTTCAATATACATGTATTAATCAAGGACTGGGTTTGGGCTCCATTCTAGAATCTGTCCAACACTGATCGGTCCCGGTGAGTACCCTGTCAGTAAATAACCTTCCCTTCGTGAGGACCAGTTTTATTGTGACAAAGAGAAGGAGTATTTGAGGATTATTCTTATTATTTAGGAGTTCTAGGTCCAGCTGTCAGTGTACAAATTCTGAATTTTTCAAGGTATTCTGTGGGAAGCAAATAAAGGGAGCAGAGGACAGGAGAAAGACAGAGCATTGCTTCTCCTCATCTCTTTCTTACTCCTTCTTCGTCCATTGCCAGTTCCTGCCCACTCAGTGTCTGCATGGCACCAGTTTTGCACAATCACAAATACCAACTTGGGGCAATTTATACTACTTCACTAGCTACACTTTCAGAAAGAAACTTTTACATGTGTACCGTGTCAGTATTCTCATCACTGCAAAATTTTAGCCCTCTTTTTAACCTCTGATGTCAGATGCTGCTTTAGCCCAGCATGATGATTGTTAATGCAGCTGTCGAGATCCTTCTGAGTCCAGAAAAGCAGCAGACAGTTAGAGAGCATATCATTGCAGGCAGGAACTCAAGGACATTTTGCCAAGGTGAGGCCATCAGCCACAACCTTTTGCTAATTGCACTGCTATACATCCAGAATTCATCTGAACTTAAAGCTGTTCAGAATTTATATTGCTGAAATGTGTAGCAGAATTTGGCCCACTATAATCAAGAAACAAAACCTTCTGGTTACAAAGCGTATGCCTACTTACTTAGACTGTTGGTAAGAATATGCAGGTGCATGTTCACTGGATGTTTCCACTGTCATCTGTTGCTGTTGACCACTGGCTTCCTGTGATGAAGATGCTACTGTCTGTGGAGAAGTATCAGCAACAACGCCCTAAGTAATCAAATGAGAACACAAAAAACTTACTAATTTTACTCACTGCAGTGAATTACATAAAAGAGCTCAGCACCTGCTCACCATCCCTCTATTTCTCTAGAGGTCGAAAGAGTTTGAGATAGCAGAACCACATGCTAACACAACAAAATCCATGAGTTTTAGAGAGCTAATCCAGCAAGAAGAAGCTTCCTTAGTGTACCAGCCTCTGTAGTGCTTTGCTCTCACAGGCTGCAGTGGAAAACACCTCCACCTTTGAGGGCAGTTCCCTGCCCATCCAAAGCCAGAGGCAAAACTTCTGACCAGTGGAGTCTGGATTTCACCTCTTGCTTTTTTTACAACATATGTATGGCTCTTCTGATTTTCACTTCTCTACCTCAACTTTACAGTGAGTTCACATTTAATTTGTTTGCTTTACAATGCGATAAAGGCAGAATCTAGACCCACTGTCCTCTGCTTTACTACACATCCAATAGAATTTTAGCTGCCTTAGAGAAATGCTGCACTCCTCTATATGCTGCTTTGATGCATGTTCCCCTCTACATGCTGCTTTTATGCATGTTCCCTGCAAAAATAAATTTACTTCACACTGAAGACTATCTGTTAAGTCAAAGCTCCAATGAAGTTATATTTATATGTTTGCAAAAAGATAACTAAGTAAACACACAAAAGATGACATGTATGAATTTAACATTATGCACTATTTCTTGTCCTACTTAGTCTGCACAATATTATGTTCTACTATTTTTGTACACTTTCAAAGTAAGCTATATTTTTCCTTTACTCTCATGCCTGGTGTGTTGGTCACATGAACAACACTAGCAGGTCTCTTCAGGGAAAACGCTGTATTACTGTATTGCACACAACAGAGCCAGAAGAGGGAGCACAAAGCACTTTCTTTGTTTTTATTTGAGTCCTGTGTAAACAACAGGTAGTTTATTTTAAATTATCTGTTAAAAATATCAGTTCCATTTTTCAGAAATTCTTCATATCTATTGCTTAGCAGACTCTCAGTAATATCTTGTCCCATCTAGTTCCTTGTCTTTATCCTTCTTTTTTTGTCCGTCTCAATTTGAGATTGTAAGCTCTCTGGGGCAGAGACTGTATTTTTTGATCTCTGCTTGTGGAGCATCCAGTATAGTAGGGCCTCCATTCATGATGCGACAGGAATCCAGATAAACGTTACCAATATTCATCATCACTGGATCACAGCAAGACAGGCTATATACTCAGATAGCATTTAGATTATCACAGTAGATAATCACGACATCATGTTACATTATCGAGCATGAATATACCAGCGGGTGATGGGGAGGAGGGCTCAGGAGGAATTAACTTAGTTTCTCATTCGCACTGGTCAGCACAGTGTGCAGCCAGTACTGCTGTATGAGCCACTCTCCATCCCACCATTTCCTTTTAATCTGGATTTGTATCTGCCCAGTTTAATACCTAAGAATGGCAATTGAAAAGATGCACCCATATGGCCTGTCTGTAAACAAACAAGGTTTAGGGCAAAATTATCCCAAGGCAAAAAAGACTAAAACATGACCAGCTCGGTATGACATAACAGTAGCAGCCTTTCCCGTGGGACCTCATTTCGGAATCTCAGTAATTGCAAAGAACCAGCAGAGTTCTTTGGAGAAACCAGCATGAGTCCACTTGACTGCTGGTGGAGCCATGCCAGCAGTACAACGAACTCAGCACCCTCAAAGCACAGAGCAGTAATAGCACAAACTCCAAAGTCCACACAGCCGAAGACAGATATGCAAAGACCCTGGCACTCCTTGCATTACTCCAGAGTAGGGGAGAAGTTATTAATAAAAGAAGGTAGCACCAAAGGGAACACACAGGGAAGAGGATGCCAAGGCTCCCTCCTCTTGCTGTGCTCAGCGGCTTTTATGAAGCTTCACAGAAGTAGAGGCCAAGCTGACACTCTCCCGCAGCTTGTGGTCTACAGGGGTGAGTAAATACTTACTCATTAGACTGTCATCAGCATGACTCAGCCCCAAGGAGGGAGGGAGCGAATCCTTCCTCAAGGATGAAAAGCACTCAGTCAGTGCAGCATCCTCCATGTCTGTATATACAAGAGGAAGGTTTCCGTTGCTCAATCACCTTTTCTGGTGGCTAAATGTTTCAGCAATTACCTATACTTGCTAACGACCACATCAAACCCTTTTGCAGCCTTCTCTTCTTGGAATCTCTTTTGGGTTTGTGGTCTGCCTGCTGGGTTTGTTTTCCTGTCAGTTCCCATCTCCCTCCCAAGTACATGGGGAAAAAATAGTCATAATCACTGATGTTTTCTTCCATGTCCTGCTGCACAACAAAACAAATGCAAAACAAGAGCCCTTGCAAATAATAAAAATAAAAAAAGGGGGGGGGGGGGGGGGG